>WNFP01000834.1_pt1 | contig 23924 bp, 15 predicted proteins | sample 5400201 | NCBI WGS metagenome assembly WNFP01 (sample SAMN13153355, study PRJNA577476) | soil metagenome | isolation source: 115 cm saprolite under Madrone tree | place: USA:California | collected 2016-06-14
CGCCGGTGCTCGAGTTGCCGACCGATCATCCGCGGCCGAACGCACAAGCACATCGAGCTTTCCGCGGAGCCCATCAAACAATTTGCCTGCCAAAACAACTAACTACTGATTTGAAGTTATTGTCTCAGCGGCAAGGCGCGACCCTGTTCATGACGCTTTTGGCCGCCTACGAAATTCTATTACAACGCTACTCCGGCGAGGACGACATTGTGGTCGGAACACCGATCGCCGGACGCCAGATGCCTGAGACGGAAGGCCTGATCGGATTGTTCATCAATACACTGCCGCTGCGGACCAGCCTCAGCGGCGACCCTTCGTTTCGCGAGGTCTTAGGCCGGGTGAAAGAAGCCGCACTGGGCGCCTACGCAAACCAGGATTTGCCGTTTGAGCGTTTGGTGAAGGAGCTTCAGCCCGAGCGAACGTTGGCGCACAACCCACTTTTCCAGGTGATGTTCGTACTGCAGAGCGAAGAGATCAGCCCTCTGCAGCTTCCTGGTCTCGTCATCGAACATTTCCGGATCGGTAATACGATGGCGAATTTCGATCTTACCCTGGACGTTGTGGAGCGAGATGGACAACTGGTTTGTCTGTTCGAATCGAACGCCGATCTCTTCGAATCAGATACCGTCGCGCGCCTGATGGGCCACTTCCAAACTTTGCTCGAAGGCATTGTGGCAAATCCGGAACAGAAGATTTCTTCACTGCCGTTGTTAACTGACGCCGAGCGCCGTCAATTGCTGGTTGAATGGAATGATACGCAGACCGCTTACCCAAATCAAAAAACCATCCAGGAGTTGTTTGTGCAGCAAGTCAGCGAGCGGCCGGATGCGACCGCGCTAATCTGCATCGACCGGCAAGTGACTTATCGCGAACTCAATTCGCGGGCGAACCAACTAGCTCATTACTTAATCAAGCGGGGAGTCCGACCGGATACACGCGTGGGTTTGTGCGTGCAGCGCTCGCCCGAGATGATCATGGTGCTGCTGGGTATTTTAAAAGCCGGCGGCGCCTATGTGCCGCTGGACCCCGATTATCCTCAGACGCGTCTGCAGTTCATGCTGGAAGATGCACAGGTTCAGGTGCTGATAACCGAAAGAGGGTTGGCGCAAAATCTACCGATAAACACTGCCGAAATAATTTACCTCGACGAACTGTCAGCGAAAATCGCGCCCGAAAGCCAGGCCGAGCCGGAGATCAAAACGACCGCCGGCAATCTCGCTTATGTGATGTACACATCGGGTTCTACCGGCAAGCCAAAAGGCGTGGCGGTCACGCATCGCAACGTTGTGCGCCTGGTCAAGAATACTAACTACGCATCATTTGCGGCCGACGAAATCTTTTTGCAGTCAGCGACGATTTCATTCGATGCATCCACTTTCGAGATTTGGGGCAGCTTACTTAACGGTGCGCGACTGGCGTTGATGCCGCCGGGTTGTGCTTCGCTGGGCGAGTTGGGCCAGGCCATCAAACGATTTCAAGTGACTACGCTCTGGCTGACCGCCGGGCTGTTTCATCTGATGGTTGATAATCATCTGGATGACTTGCAAGGCGTGCGTCAATTGCTGGCCGGCGGTGACGTTCTTTCGGTGCCGCACGTGCAGAAGGTCCTGGGAGAGTTGAAGGGCTGTCGTCTGATTAATGGTTACGGCCCGACTGAAAATACTACCTTCACTTGTTGCTATGCCATCGACGATCCAGACGGTCTGAATGGTTCCGTGCCCATCGGCCGCCCCATCTCAAATACTTCGGTTTACATCCTCGACGCTTCGATGAATCCCGTGCCGGTGGGTGTGCGGGGTGAACTCTACATCGGCGGCGACGGAGTCGCGCGTGGCTACCTCGATCGGCCCGAACTAAATGCCGAGCGATTCGTCCTCGATCCTTTTTCCCAAGCTCCCGGCGCCTGCCTTTACCGCACCGGCGATCTGGTCCGTTATCGGGCGAGCGGTGAAATCGAGTTCATTGGCCGCATGGACAATCAGGTAAAGGTCCGCGGATTTCGCGTCGAGCTGGGTGAGATTGAGTCGGCATTAGTCGAACATCCGACGGTCCGCGAAGCAGTCGTCATCGCTCGTAAGGACAATGGCGACAAACATCTGGCCGCGTATCTCGTGCCGGCGGCCGGCGTGACAGAATCGATCGATGAGCTACGCGAATTTCTAAAAGGGAAGTTGCCGGATCATATGGTGCCTTCCGTTTTTGTCATGATTGAATCGTTACCGTTATCGCCGAGCGGCAAGGTCGATCGCCGCGCTTTGCCTTCAACCAATGGAGCCAAGCCGGCCACGAGAAAACACTTCGCTTCGCCGGCGGATGAATTGGAACTGAAGTTAACAAAGATCTGGGAGAGAGTTCTGGGCCTTCGTTCAATCAGCGTCAACGATAACTTCTTTGAACTTGGCGGACACTCGTTGCTGGCGGTGCGTCTGTTTGCGCAAATTGAAAAATCATTTGGCCGGAACCTGCCTTTGGCTACTCTGTTTCAGGCGCCCACCGTCAAGCAGTTGGCCCGTGTGTTGCGCGTGGAAGGCTGGCCGGCGCCCTGGTCATCTCTCGTAATGATTCAGGGAGGAAATAAGCGCACGCCTTTTTTCTGCGTACATGCGGCCGGCGGCAATGTCCTCGAGTATCACGATCTGGCGCGGCTACTGGGCCCGGACCAACCGGTTTATGGTCTGCAGGCGAAAGGCCTGGACGGCAGGGAAGAGCCGCACACCAACATCAAAGAGATGGCCGTGCATTACCTCAAAGAGATGCGTGAGGTGCAACCCGAAGGACCGTACCTGCTCGGCGGCCGTTCATCGGGCGGCACCATTGCGTTTGAGATGGCTTGCCTGCTCGCGGCTGAAGGAGAGCAGGTCGCGCTCCTGGCCTTGCTTGATACTTATCCGGCCGGTTACTTCAAAATGCTGCCGGGCTCCGGATCTTTACGCCAGCGGGCCCATCGTTACTTACGAAAACTTCGGTCGCACGCGGCGAATCTGCGGCAGCTTGGTACGGCCGAAAAATTGACGTACGTGTTCGGCAAGCTCAAATATGCGCCCGAAAAGGTCAAACACAAGCTTTATCGTCGCGCCTACAAGATCTACCAAAAGATCGGCCGGCCCTTGCCGCCGGCGTTGAAGAACATCGAAGAGATTAACTTTGCGGCCGTCAAGGATTACGTCCCGCAAACATTCATCGGCGATGTGACCCTCTTCCTGGCCACCGATCTCACCGCGGATTATGACCTGCACGACGGTTGGCGAGAACTTGTCGAAGGTCGCATTGAAGAGCATGAAATTACCGGCAACCACATCAATATCATCAAGGAACCTCACGTGCGCCTGTTGGCGGAAAAGCTGAGGGGCTGCCTGGAACGCGCACAGCAAGACAATCCCCGGGCCCGCCGCGCAGCTTAGTGCGTCGCTGGAATGGATTATTAGTCAGAAGTTGGAAAGTCCGGCGCGTTGCGTGTTTATCCAGGGTATAGCGGAAGGTGTACGGGTGCTCGGTTGAGGTTAAGGGCAGTTTCGCGTTCGCGCAACTGAAGAATGAAAACACAAATGAAAAGATTTCTTTGGCTGTCATCGATCTGCTTCGTCCTGCTGGTTTTCCTGCCGGGCCGGAGCTTGGCGCAGTGCACAGGCGAGCGCTGGTCTGTTAAGACCGGCACCGATCCGGATGCGACTCTGGTAAACCTGAACTCGACAACGTCGACCACTATCGCAGCCTTATCAAGTCTCGCAGCCCCTGCGACGCTCCCCGACAACGCTCGCGTCCAGCCTACAGAAACCACGACCTGGGTGGTAAACGCAACGTTAGTTGAGTACGCCCGCTCGTTTGATGCCGATTACCACATGGTCTTCACCGACAGCGCGGGACATACCATGATTGCGGAGATCCCCGATCCGGGTTGTCTCGGGCCCGGTAGTCCTTTTGCCGCCGGCATCGCCCATGCCCGCGCGCAATTCGACGCGAGGTTCACGGCAACAAGCACTTTCCAAAATGCTAACGTGCCCGTGCAAATCACCGGCGTCGGGTTCTTTGATTATCTTGCAGGGCAGGAAGGCATCGCCCCCAATGGCATCGAGCTACACCCGATTATAGACATCACTTTTGGTCCAAGCTTCTCGCTCTCGTCATCAACATCATCTCTGACCGCACCCCAGGGCGGCGCGGGATCGTCAACGATCGTTTCCAGCCTGTCCGGGAATTTTAATTCTTCCATTTCGCTTTCCGCGTCAGGCTTGCCCGCGGGAGCAACCGCCAGTTTCAGCCCGGGTTCAATCGCCGCGCCTGGTTCAGGTTCGTCTGCTATGACGATCTCTGTCGGCGCGACGACGGCCGTGGGCACTTACAATATCCTAGTCAACGGTTCCGGTGGTGGGCAAACCCATTCGGCCACGATCAACCTGACGGTGAGCACCGGCAATACAACGCAGCAGTTGCTCGGTAATCCTGGCCTTGAGAACGGATCGTTGAATCCTGCGCCCTGGACCGTCTCCGCGGCAGTGATCGATAACAGCAGTTTCGAAGCCGCGCATACGGGATCATGGAAAGCCTGGCTAAACGGCTATGGCTCCGCGCATACCGATACGCTTTTGCAGCCCGTTAGTATTCCTGCGACGGCCATCAATGCCGGCCTGTCATTCTGGCGGCATATAGACACGGCGGAAACCACCTCCACCAAAGCGAATGACACATTGAAGGTACAGGTGCGCAATTCATCGGGTGCGGTGCTGGCGACGCTGGCTACCTATTCGAATTTGGATGCCGCGCCGGGATATACACAGGTCTCTTTTGACCTCTCCGCTTATAAGGGACAGACGATCCAGATCTATCTGGTGGGGACTGAGAACCAGAATCTAAAAACTTCGTTCGTGGTTGACGACTTTGCTCTTAGCGCCACGACCTCAAGCGGCCCAGCGGCGGACTTCGCCATAGCTTCAGCTCCATCGGCCCTAGCGGTCACGGCCGGCAGTTCCGGTGCAGCAACGATCACGACCACGATATCGGGGAGCTTCAATTCAGCGGTCTCACTTTCCGCATCGGGCTTGCCCGCAGGCGCCACAGCGAGTTTTAGTCCCACGTCGATGGCCGCGCCTGGTTCGGGCTCGTCCACTTTGACGATCTCCGTTGGCGCATCGACCGCGGCGGGCACTTACAGTGTCGTCGCCAACGCCTCAGGCGGTGGTAAGACTCATTCGACAACGATCAATCTAACCGTTAATGCGGTCGGCGGCGGTACCACGCAGCAGTTGCTTGGTAATCCCGGTTTTGAAAATGGATCTGCGAGTACGGCGCCCTGGACTGTCTCAGCCGGAGTAATTGATAACAGCAGTTTCGAGGCGCCGCACAGCGGGCTATGGAAAGCCTGGCTGAATGGCTATGGCTCGGTTCATACCGATTCGCTCTGGCAACAGATCACAATTCCGGCAACGGCTGCCAGCGCCAGTCTCTCGTTCTGGCGGCACATCGACACCGCCGAGACCTCGACCACGACGGCCTACGATACTTTGAAAGTACAGATCCGAAACTCTTCGGGCGCGGTCCTGGCGACACTGGCCACGTATTCGAATCTCAACGCCGGTGCAGGCTACACGCAGGTCTCGTTCGACCTCTCCGCTTACAAAGGACAGACAATTCAGATCTATTTGGTGGGCACGGAAGACTCGAGCCTGAAGACTTCGTTTGTCGTGGACGATTTTCTTCTCAACATCACAATGCCCTAGTAGGGAAGCATGGCGCGGAGCAGACTGATTTAGCGAAAAGGGAATTATGAAACTCAAATTGGTTCTACTGGCAATGGTCGCAGTTTCAGCCAGCGTACAGGCGCAGCAAGCAAGACCCCGCGACAGCTCCGAGGATCGGCCGCAATCCGTCACTAATGACGATCGCGGGCGGGCCTACATTATCACTGGAGAGCTGCAACCTCTGCCCAATTCGGGTAATCGTGACAGAGTCATCGTCGAACCGCGGCAGAGCAGCATTTTTCTCGGCAACGGGTGGGAGAAAGCATCGTTACGGTCGCGCGAACCAGAGCTGGCAAACCTTTTGGCCCACATAAGTGATCAAGCTGAGCTAAGCGCTTTGAATGACCGCGGAATAAAGAATTTCTTCGCCGCGACGTTTAGTCAGGAAAAATCTGATCTCATGGCCGGCGATCGCACCATCTCTGATTTGGAAATTCAGGGCGTGCTTACCGGGATGTTCAAAGAAGGCTCGCTCCAGCGGCCGGATGCGAGCACGATTTATATTGTCTTTCTCGATCCTGAGCTCCGCTCCACTCTGGGAACGATGATTGCCGGCAAGCATTACGTCGCGTATCACAACTTTTTCAATGCGGCGGGCATGAAGATTCACTACGTGGTGGTGCCGTTTGAGGCGAATCAAAAGGCGGCATACCAGATCGCCCTCCGAGCACTTTTGGCCGCCGCACTCAATCCCAATGGCTCGTAACAAAGCGCTCTCGCCTGGAAAGCTGTGAAGCGATCGAACCCTTACCGTCCTCGAATGATCCTGCCATTTCTCTTTCTGATCACCCTCCTGAGCGGTTGCACGAATAGTTCGGATTGCACGTTTGGCAAACCCGCGGCTGCCTCCACGACGATTTCACAGGCCCTCGGCGTCAATATTCACTTCACTGATCCTCAGCCAGGCGAAGTAAAGATGATCGCCGACGCGGGGTTTCGCCGGGTGAGAATGGATTTCAAGTGGGACATTACCGAGCGCGAGCGCGGCCATTACGATTTTGCCAACTACGATCGACTAATGAAGGCACTCGACGAATACCAGATTCGCGCGCTCTTCATTCTTGACTATGGAAACCCGCTTTACGACAACGGCGCCCCACCGCGCACGGCGGAAACGCGACAGGCATTCGCCCATTGGGCGGCGGGGGCGGCCAAACACTTTTCCAATCGCGGCGTATTGTGGGAAATCTATAACGAGCCGAATAACCCGAGGTTCTGGGCCCAGCGATCGAACGTCAACGAATACGTCGAGTTGGCCCTGGCCGTGGGCCGAGCGTTTCGATCGGAAGCACCGAATGAAAAATTGATTGGTCCGGCCGTTTCAGAAATTGATTATTCTTTTCTGGAGGCGTGTTTCAAGGCAGGCTTGCTCGATTATTGGTCTGCAGTGTCCGTTCATCCTTATCGTCACGCTGATCCGGAAAGTGCTGCGCTGGAATACTGCCGGCTGCGGAAATTGATTCAACGTTACCGAACCCAGACCGGTAGCGACGGAAGCAGAATAACAAACGCAGGTGGATCCGAAAGAGAAATTCCGATCATCTCCGGTGAATGGGGTTATTCATCTGCCTGGCGCGGCATGAACGAGGAAAGACAAGCCACGCTTCTGACTCGCGAGCTGCTTACCAACATCGCCAATGGAGTTCCAATCTCGATCTGGTACGACTGGCGCGACGATGGATCGGATCCTGGCGACCCCGAAGATCACTTTGGGCTAGTTAGAAATTCTTATCAGACTGGTCGCGATCAGGTCTATGAACCCAAGCCCGCGTATCGTGCTGCAAAGACATTCAGCGAATACTTCAGCGGTTACGCGTTTCAGGAGCGCTTGCCCGTTGGTCGTGATGACGACTATGTCCTGGTCTTTTCTAAATCAGGAGATCGCCGGCTGGCGGCCTGGACCACTTCGGCCACGGCGCATCGCATAGACATTTCGACTGACACAGGTGCATTCAGACTCACCAGCCATACCGGTGAAAGCGCAGGCTCAGTCTCCGCCGGCCCAACCGGCATTTCAATCGAAGTGTCGACCCAGCCTGTCTATCTCAGACGTAGCAATTAACCCAGTCTCTATCCGCGTTCCCGGCATAACAAAAACTCCGGCTGCGAGGATGATTCGCCTACCCGCCAGGACTTCCATGTGGCGATACCCAAATAATCTCGGCTTCAGTTCTTACCGCGTCGTTTGCTTTTCGTACTGACGCTTCCTCTGAGTGAAACTCCTGCGTACGTTGTTTTTGATCCTTATCTGGACAATGGGGTAAAAGGGGCGCATAAAGTTAGTCTGCGCATATGCTGACAGCTTGCACCAGCTGGCACATCACTTGCCGGTTGGACTACGGGAGTTCAGGCACTTTTTGAAGGAGGGCAGTAGTGAGCAAGAAAATCTGGATAGGAATCGTGATTACTTCATTGGCGTTGGCGGCGGCGGCTTGCAGTCAATCAAACGACGCCAACGTAAGTACGAACGCAAACTCGAACGCTAATAACACGGCCAGTACGGTAACGACCATCGGGCCGGACAATTCTGAAATCACCACGACCACCGACAGCAATGGCGTTAAGACTGAAACGCGCACGTTCAGGAACAACCCGCGTGTTTCCAGGGTCGTCGTGACGACCCGCAACGGAACCCGCACAGCGCAGGCCTATTCGCCCAGCGGCGAAGAGAAGGAAGTTACCACCGGTGATTCTGATCCGCTTCACGCCAGCGGCGATGCGATAGCCGACTCTGCCGGGTGGGTGAAAGACAAGTCGGTCACCGTCGCCGATAAGACCAAAGAGGGTGTGAAGACTGGGACTGACAAGACGGTTGATGTTAGTAAGAAAGTCGCCGACAAGACCGTTGACACCAGCAAGAAGGTCGCCGACAAGACGGTTGACACTACCAAGACAGTCGCCGAGAAGACCAAAGAAGGCGCCAAGAAAACAGGGAAGGCAATCAAGAAAGTCTTCACTCCATAGGTTAGGTCCAACGGCGCGGTGACGAGAGGGCGGCAGTCGGTCGCTCTCTTTTTTTCCATAAGCTGATCAACCTGGGTTTCTTAATCCTCCTGTAAGGTGGCCAGGGGTATACTCTCCGACGATCGGCAACCCTTCTGTTTCGTGAGCGCCTGCCCCAGGGTTGGGCGGCGTATAAGGAGACGGCATGAAAACACACGCCACGATTAACAAGCTGGGCATACTCGTACTGGCGACTTCACTGATGCCTTCGACGCTAACCGTGCAAACACTCCTGGCACAGGATCGGCGCGGTGGTGGTGAAAAGAGCAGTAGTTCAAGCAGTCGCAGTAGTAGCTCGAGTAGCCGCAGCAGCAGTTCAACCAGCCGCAGCAGTGGCAGTAGTTCAAGTAGCGGGAGTAGCAGCAGCACCGGTCAGAACCGAAGCAGCGGCAGTGAAAGACGGAGCAGCAGCGACAGCAACCGCAGTCAAAGCCGCCGTAGCGGGAACAGTGATCGTGGTAATAGCGAGCGTCAAAGTCGAGAGCGCTCGACTAATAGCGGCTCAGGTAGCGGCTCGGGCAACTGGAGTCGAAGGCGCGACCGAGGCAGGGACCGGGATCGCGACCGCGATCGAGACCGCGACCGAGACGGTAACCGCGGTCGTCATCATGATCGAGATCGGGACAAGGATCGGACCCGAGACAGGGATCGCGACCGAGATCGCAATCGGAACCGCGCCTACGAAAGCACGAGGGTTTACAACTCCTCAAACTATGGAAACTATCGCTACAGTTCCGACGCCTACGAGCGCGGCTACCAGGACGGCTTATTTACGGGCGCCAGTGATGGACGGCGCGGTCAAAGCTTCGATCCGGAACGCTCGCACTTCTACAGACGCGGTGACTCTGGGTTCTTCTCAATCTTCGGCGCGCGCAATTCGTATCAGCAGGCATATAGGGACGGTTTTTTACGCGGCTACCAGGAAGGCTTCCAAAACTGGCAAAGCCATTTCATCGGCGGGAGCTTTCATCGATAGCACGATTGATTTACGCAAAAGGTCCTGCGGTGTTAACCTAACGACTATGAAAGCGACCAATCGCGAACCAGAGATCGTGACGCGAAACGGCAAGCCAGTGTCTGTCATTCTCCCGATCAAGGAATACGAGGAGTTGCTGGAGCGCGCGGAAGATTCTGAGGATTTAGTCTGGCTCAGGCGTGCCCGCCGCAAGAAGCTTCACTATCGTGCGCTCGAAGATTATTTGGCCAAACGCAACCTTTTTAATCAAACTCAACTCTGACCAGCCCGGCAAATCCAACCCATGATCGAGTCCTTGCTTCGGCGGCATGTTTCTTCCGCTGGCTTCACTCCGTCTCTCGCTGCTATCATTCACTTGCTTAAAGGCCATGGCCGCAATCTTCGCTGTCAGGATTTGAAACTTATGAATGACTCAAGTCGTTTTACCATCATCTGTCCCTGCTGTGATGCGACCCTGACCATTGACGCCGAAACCGGCACGATGCTTTCCCACGAAGAAAAGCACAAGGCGCTGGGCTCGTTCGAAGACATGGTGAAGGATCTCGACAAGCAGAAACTGACTCGCGAGCAGATTTTTGCGCAGGAGATGAGCTCGCATAAGGACCGCGGTCGGCTGCTCGAAGAAAAATTCCAGGAAGCCAAGAAGAAAGCCGAAAAAGACACGAAGATTTACCGGAATCCGCTGGATTTAGATTGAAGAGTGAAGGCTGAATGAGACACAAGTGTTTAGAGTACCGACTCAGTCGGCATTGTTTTCACGAAAACCCAACTGAAGTTGGCACTCTGAACACCTCCAAACCTCGAAGCACAAATCTTAGGAGTCTCTGAACGATGCGAAAACGTTTCCTAACAGTGGTGTTCGGTTGCGTGATTATCGCGACTGGAGCGATTGGCGTCAACGCCCAGACGAAAATGCCGCAGATGAAGTTTCGTGAGCGCACGCTCGCCAATGGCCTGCGCGTCTTAAGCGTAGTCGACAAGTCGAATCCAACCGTAGCTATTAATGTCTGGTACCACGTTGGGTCGAAAGATGATCCCGACCAGCGCAGCGGCTTTGCTCACCTGTTCGAGCACATCATGTTCAAGTCCACGAAGAACATGAAGTCCGAGATGATGGATCGCCTGACTGAGGATGTGGGGGGAAATAATAACGCGTACACCGCAGACGACGTTACGGTCTATTACGAAGTTGTGCCTTCGAACTATCTGGAGACTCTGCTGTGGGCAGAGGCCGATCGTCTTTCAGGCTTGACTGTTGATGAGGAGAGCTTTCATTCCGAACGCGCGGTCGTCGAAGAAGAATTCAGGCAGAGCGTTTTGGCGCCCCCCTATGGCAAATTTTTCTACGCTCTGGATCAGAAGTCTTACAACACACATCCGTACAAGCGGCCGACAATCGGCTCGATACAAGACCTCGACGCTGCCACCGTGGAGAATGTGCAGAAGTTTCACACGACCTATTACCGCCCCGACAATGCGACGCTGCTGGTTGTTGGGGACTTCGATCCCAAACAACTCGACGCCTGGGTCGACAAATACTTTGCCTCGATTGCTAAGCCGAATCTGCCGTTGCCCCGGGTCCAGACCAGGGAGCCGGAGCGAAACGGTGAAAAGAGATTCACAGAATACGGGTCGAACGTGCCGCTTCCCGGCGTAGGCATCACCTACCTGATTCCATCCGAGAAGAGTGAAGACGCGCCCGCGTTGACCATGGCGGACATTGTGTTGTCGCAGGGCCGTTCGTCGAGGCTTTATCAGTCGCTAATCTATCAACAGCAGGTTGCGCAAAGTGCAAACGCGAATGCCGATCTGCGTGAAGACAACGGGTTATTTCAGTTGACGGCGATCGTGGCCGCCGGCAGGAAGCCTGAGGATGCCGAAGCCTCTCTGCGGGCTGAAATCAAAAAACTTCAAGACACGCCCGTTCCCGCAGCGGAGCTCGAGAAGGCCAAGAATCAGATCATCACCAGTGAATTGCGCCAAAGAGAGACAAATCTCGGCAAAGCGCAAGCACTGGGTGGAGCGGCCGTGCTGCTGGGTGATCCCAATCGGGTGAATACGGATCTGGATAAGTTACAGGCGCTCACGGCTGCGGACATTCAACGCGTCGCGCAGAAGTACTTCACGGATCAAAATCGCCTGGTCTTGTACTACTTGCCGGAATCGCAGCGTCCGCCGTCGACCGGCTCAAACAAGGCGTCGCGGAATGGAGAGCGGGGCAGTAGCCCGACCGTCAGGGAGGGCTCATTGTCTCGCAGGAGAGCGAGAGGAGCGTATGCGAAATGAAAACCAAGCCTATGAAATTTGGAACGCTTCCGCTTCTACCAATCGCAATTCTTTCGTTGACAGTAGGAGTGCTGGCCCAGGCGCCGCAAGCCACCCCTCCTCCGCCCGCCGCTCCGCGCACAGTACAATTCCCAAAACCGGTCGAGAAGACTCTGGCAAACGGCTTACGTGTGGTGATAGTCCAAAGATCGGAAATGCCGCTTATCAGTTCTCAACTCTTGATCAAGAGCGGCGGAGAGGTAGATCCCGCAGACGTATCGGGCGCCGCCGATATGACCGCCGCATTGCTCACCAGGGGAACGACGTCGCGCAGCGCCACCCAAATAGCTGAAGCGATCGAAGCGTTGGGCGGTTCTATTAATTCTGGTGGGCGCTGGGATTCGTCGGCGGTAAGTGTCGATGTCATGTCATCGCGCATTGGACCGGCGATGGAAATTCTCGCCGATGTAGTGCGCAATCCGGCTTTCAAAGACGAGGAGATCGATCGTCTCCGCCGGCAGTACCTCAACAATCTAAAAGTGTCTTTGGGCCAGCCGGGAGCAATTGCTCGGCTTGCGGCCGCGCGCGTTGTCTATGGAGATGGGCCCTACGGCCATCCACTCTCTGGAACGCCCGAATCCCTCCCGCGGATTAAGCGCGACGATATTTTGAAAGTACACCGCACGTTCTATCGTCCCGACAACGCGATTCTGGTGATTGGCGGTGACATCTCCTCTGAAAACGGTTTCGCTCTGGCCCAGAAATATTTTGGCGACTGGCAGGGAGCCACCAACGTTGTTGTGGGCGGCAGTCTGGGCCTGGGTCAAACCAGCACGATCAACAAACCTCGTGTTTTGGTAATCGATATGCCTGACGCGGGGCAGGCAGCGGTGCTGGCAGTCCGTAGCGGGATTAGTCGCAATAGTCCGGAGTACTTCCGCGGCATTGTGTCCAACTCGATTTTGAGTGGCTATTCAGGACGCCTCAATTGGGAGATTCGCGTCAAGCGCGGGTTGAGTTATGGCGCGGGCAGCACGCTCGATATGCGCCGCTCGGCCGGTTCATTCAGTGCTTCAGCCCAGACAAAAAACGAGTCGGGAGCGGAAGTGGCTTCCCTCACGCTCGCAGAGATTTCCAAACTCGCGTCCGGAGATCTGCCCGACACGGAATTGACTACGCGCAAAGCCAGTCTGAATGGCGGCTTTGCCCGGGGCCTGGAAACGACTGGGGGGCTGGTGGGCCAGATAAGTTCACTGGCTATCTATGGTGTCAACTTTGATCAGCTTAATCAGTTCGTCGGCAGCGTGCAGGCCGTCAAAGCCGAAGACGTTAAGAATTTTGCCGCGACACATCTCAACATCGACAGCACCAGTGTGATTGTGGTGGGCGACGCGAGAAAATTCCTGCCGGCATTGCAGAAAGCATTTCCGCAGGTCGAGGTGATTAAGGTGAGCGAGCTGGATCTGAACAGCGCCACCCTGCGGCATACCGTCAGTAAAAACTAGTGTTCTCTCTGTGCTTCCTCTGTGGTCCTCCGTGTCTCTGTGGTTAATGATCGATATTTTGACCACAGAGACCCAGAGAACCACAGAGGACCCACAGAAGAAGCGCAGAGAATTCTATCTTTTAGATGCACCCAAATCTTCGCTCCTTCCTCGACCTCCTGCGCCGCGAAAGAGATCTCGTCAGTATCGACATTGAAGTAGATCCGTATCTTGAGCTGGCTGAGATTCATCGTCGAGTAATCGAACGGAATGGACCGGCTCTCCTTTTTACCACAGTGAAGGGAAGTAATTACCCGGTAGTTACCAATCTCTTCGGCACGCCCAAGCGAATTGATCTCGCCTTTGGACCGAAACCCGAGCAGTTCGTCAAAGAGTTAGTCAGCGTCGCCGAAGCTCTGCTGCCTCCCCAACGTTCTGAGCTTTGGAAACATCGATCGCTCGTGCGTGATTTTCTTAAGCTGGGCACCAGGACGGTCTCGCGCGGGCCGGTGACCGAGGTCTTCGATCGCACTGGCCGCCTCGATCATTTACCGGTGCTGACAACCTGGCATGAAGACGGCGGGCCATTCATTACCCTGCCGCTGGTCTATACGGAAAATCCGATCACGAAGAAGCACAACCTCGGCATCTATCGCATGCAGGTTTATGACGACAACACTGCCGGCTTGCATTGGCAGATTCAGAAGGGCGGAGGTTTCCACTATCGCGCGGCCGAAGAGTTGAACCAGCCGCTGCCCGTGACGGTGTTTCTCGGCGGACCTCCCGCACTGATGATATCCGCTGTTGCCCCACTGCCCGAGGATGTGCCCGAGTTGGTTTTGGCGTCGCTACTCCAGGGACAAAAGCTGAAGATGGCGAAGAATCCGGCGGGTGGACATCGCCTGGTCGCTGAAGCCGAATTTGCGCTGGTTGGCCACGCCCAACCACATGAACGCAGGCCGGAAGGACCGTTCGGTGATCACTATGGCTATTACTCGCTACAACATGACTACCCGGTTTTTCATTGCGATGCGATCGCTCGTCGGCGCGATGCGATCTATCCGGCGACAGTAGTGGGAAAACCCAGACAGGAAGATTTTTTCATTGGCGACTATCTACAATCGCTTCTATCGCCGCTGTTCCCTCTGGTGATGCCGAGCGTGCGTGATCTTTGGAGTTATGGCGAGACGGGTTTTCATTCGCTGGCCGCGGCTGTGGTGCGCGAACGTTACACGCGCGAGGCCCTGGTTGCAGGTTTCCGGATTTTGGGTGAAGGCCAATTGGCGCTCACGAAGTTCTTGCTACTGACCGACACACCGATTGATCTTAATGATTTTCCGCGCGTGCTGGAACACGTTCTGGCCCGCGTGCGCTGGGAGAGGGACTTTTTCATCTTCTCGAATACATCTATGGACACTCTGGATTATACGAGTGGGAAAGTGAATGAAGGCAGTAAAGCGATCCTGATGGGTCTGGGCGAGCCCGTCCGCGATCTCGCGCGTGAGTTTAGCGGCGAGTTGCCCAGCGGAACGACACGCGCAGAAGTTTTCTGTGGCGGCTGTCTGGTGATCGAAGGGGCGCCATATTTAGACGAGCCGGATCAGGCCGCACGTCTGGCCCGCGAATTGGCCTTAGCTGAATGGCCGCTGATGATCCTGCACGACGATGCCGGCGTCGCGCATTCTTCGTCCGACTTTTTATGGTCAACCTGGACGCGCCTTGAACCGGCCGGCGATGTCTACGCTGCCGAGACCGACGTCGTGCGACATCACTTGGCTTATCGCGGCCCAGTCGTCATCGACGCGCGCAAGAAGCCGACGTTGCCGGATGAATTGGTAGTGCGCGATGACATCGCGGCACTGGCTGATCGGCGCTGGCGCGAATATTTCCCGAAAGGGATCTAGGAGTCTTGGAGTACGCTGACTTGTCAGCGCCTTGGTAAGCGGAGACTTGTCGCTGCTCTCAATAATATCTGGCTCCCCAGGAGCCAAATGTTCTAGCCTTCGAGGGCAAGGGGGAAGCGCCGGGTTCTATAAACATCGAGTTGCTAACGGAACTCTTTGCGTCTTACCGGCGTTCTCATTGTCAGCCAGCCAAGAACTCGTTGATTAGTCGAGGGGGTACGTTCTTAAACTGAAATGCGTCGATCCCGGAAAAAGAAAATCCTGGTCGCACTTCTGGTTCTGCTCATCCTCACCCTCTCATGTTGCGTCTGGTCATTTCTGATCGAGCCCAATCGCCTGATCGTTCACGAGGAAACAATTCAGATCGACAACTGGCCGAACCAACTCGCCGGCCTGCGCATCGCCCTGATCGCAGATGTTCACACTGGCGCGCCATTCATTAACGACCAGAAGCTGCAACGGATAGTCTCCACGACTAATGCGCTCAATCCCGACTTGATCGTGCTGCTCGGCGATTACATGTCGCCCAACAGTTGGCACAGTCATCGGGTCGAGCCGGAAGTAACAGCGGCCGCTTTGAAGAATCTGAAATGCCCGCTGGGTGTGTACTCAGTCCTCGGTAATCACGATTGGTGGTACAACGGAGAGAGGGTGCGACGCGCTCTTGAGCAGAACGGGATTCACGTTCTCGAAGATGAGGCCGCAGAGATCAAATGGCACGACAAATCGTTTTGGTTGGTTGGGCTGGCTGACTTGTGGACGCGGCCGCAACACGTCGACCAGACGATAGCGAGAGTTCAACCAGGCTCAACCATCATCGCTTTAACGCACAATCCCGATATCTTCCCGAATCTTCCCCACAGCGTCCCAATCCTGTTAGCAGCGCACACTCATGGCGGCCAGGTGAACATCCCTTTGATCGGCACGCCCATCGTGCCGTCGCGTTTCGGAGCGAAGTACACGGCCGGGCATGTCTTCGAGAATGGCCATCACCTCTTCGTCACGACCGGTATCGGCACGAGTATTCTGCCGGTTCGCTTTCGCGTCCCGCCAGAGATCGTACTCTTGACTATCAAATAATCTGAGGTGCTTTTACGTTTAGATAAAGGGGAAGTTTTTCAACTCCCCCTTTCATCTGTTGGGCGGTTATGTTTTGAAGCAATCCTGTCCGGTGTCTGTTCCTGGACGCGTCTAAGTAATCTTCACGCCGGCGAAACGCAGCAGGTCCGACATAAAGAACTTGCCGTCCTGCTGCGCGCCGAACTCGTCTTTTTTCGGCTGCCAGGTCGGCTCTGCGCTCAGGTATGACGACGGATCTCCGTTCAGCAGACCTATCAGCACCTCGGCCACTATGCGAGCACCGACTGGCCCAAGCTTTTTACTGTTACAGCGCACCTCTGCTTCTTTGAGAATGTAATACCAAAGCGGCGTATCGTTTTCAAAAGCCTTCGCCAGATCGCGCGGGCCCTGCGGCGACGACGCGGCGGTCGGCAGGTCCAACTCCGCAGGCGTTAGGATGAGATTACCTTTCGTCATGCCCATGGCCCGGGCCACGGCCTGGCCCGATGGTAATCCGAGTGCCTTGCCGCGCAAAAGATTACGCTCGGCGAGCGACTTGAACATGTCATCAATGAAGGGAAGGGTCTTGAGACCCGGGGCGAGTTTCGTATCGAGTTTTCGGGACTGCTGGAGTTCTACTGAGGCGCCGGAAAACTCAAAGAAGCGGGCCCACTGAATCTCCAGACCGGCCCGGCGTTCCTTAAAACCACGCAGGTCTCCGTCAGGTTTGGTCACATCGAAAATTGGGATGTTTAGGGCGGTTGGGTTGAGTTCATAATCGCCGCGCACCATGCTATGTCCGAAGCGGTAGGCCGCGACTGAAAATTCGACTGGAATGAACGGCTGGTTCTTGTAGCCATAGAATTTCAGGTCAACGTTGAGGGCCCCCGGAATATCTTTGGTCCCGCTTCCGAATGGAACTTTGTATTTATCCAGCTTAATAATGTCGTTGATGACATCATCGCCTCCCACGATTCTCCGCAGATAGTCGTGGATGACCACCCACTGGTAATGCCAGCGCACGATGCGGCGGGCTTCGTCAAAAAGGTTCGGCGTGTTGGAGGGCAGTTTCTCTACGACTTTATTGTGAAATTTAATAAAAGCGAGGTGGAGTTGAGACACGATCGCGTTTTCGTCGTTTCGGGGATCGCCGGTGAGGGCGCGCTTCGGATTCGCGCTGTTCCGCGGCAGGTCGTCTTCATTAGCCGCATTTTTGCCGACGATCAGCTTAACCCCGTCAGGTTGCTGGTAGAGATAGGGATTGTTGTCCGGCCCATCCGCATAGAGAGAATCAAGATCGAAACGCGGCGTGCGGAAATTTCGCGTTGCGTCCGGATCATTGTCGCGCTGGAGCTTGGAATTGGGATCGAAGGTGATGTCATGGTCAACAAATTGACCGAAGTAAGTGAAGCCCGCCGGAATGTCAGGATTATCCAGCTTCTTATCGTCAGCTTCGTCATCAGTCTCGATCATCGTTGCAGCTAGAGCCAGAAGATCCGCGTCTTCGGGAGCAAAAGGCGGAAGGTTGCGGAACATCCTTCCGAAGCGTCCCTCGTAGGCACTCGACCGCGGCACACTTTCAAGACCGCGTATTGGCTGCACACCGTGAAAGCGTTGTGGCGCGCTGGGGCTGCTATTTGGTGGTTGGTTAGAGAGGTTCGTGTTTGGCATGTAGTTTCTCCTTAGTAGATGGCTTCTGAAAGAAAGAGCCGGGTCTGGGAAAAAGATCAGATGGGAGGTAACGATAGCTTTGATACCTCGAAGCTTCCGGGGCCGACAGACAGCACAACCTTGATCGTTATAGCGAGATCAAGGGGTGTTCCGCCTCACCCGGAGACCGACTTTGTCGGGCGTACTGCGGCTAACTGTTGCACGTTACAGACAAAGATTTGATATGCGCGCCGATGGTAGTGCCGTACTTTGGAAAGGCGTTTGGAGTACGGATTCTAGTCAGGTTTTATCGATCCGGCCGATCGCATCTATCCGGGAAGTCGAATCGTAAATATCGCGCCGCCTTCGGGGGCGTTTGCCACGGTCAGACTTCCACCGTGTTCACTGAAGACTCGATGTGCCAGGGCCAGGCCGATGCCGTGACCTTGCGTCTTGGTTGTGAAGAAAGGAATGAAGATTTTCTGCAAGTCGGCTGGGGCAATACCATCGCCCGTGTCCTGAATCGAGATTGCCGCCCAATGTTTGTCCCCTTCGTTTTCGATCGAAGTGCAAATGGTGACTCGGCGATCCGACTTTTCATTTGGAATTGCTTCGGCGGCGTTGCGGAGGAGATTGAGAAGGGCCTGGCGCAACATGCGCAGGTCAGCTTGGATTTCAAGGTTGGTTGAGCCCTCCCTTACGGTCGGGCTACTGCCCCGCTCGCGAGGTTGCGATGAACCTTGGAGCACCAATTCGACCTTTCGTGATTCAAGCAGGGGTCTTAACTCTCGAACACATTCCTGTATCAGTTCGTCGACTGAAATTTCTTCGAGTTGTAGTGGTTGTGGCCGCGCGAAGTTGAGGAACGAAGTCGTCATCTCCGAAAGGTTCCTGACTTCCTGTAACAACCCGTCGGCCGCGGCCTGGCCTTGCTCGTCATGATCGATGCTTTGCAAAAATTGCGCATAGCCGTGGAGCGCGGCCATCGCATTCTTGAATTCATGCGCCAGGCCGGCCGACATTTCGCCGAGGCTCTCCAGATTTCTTTTCAGCGCGACCTGTTCCCGCAAGCGCGTGACCTCAGTGATATCGGTAATCAGACAGAGCGCGCCGCGCGCGCCTGACCCCGATGTAGGATCGATGGGCGCGACTGTCGCCCCGAATCGTTTGCCTTGACCAGCGCCGTTGATTGCTTCGATCTCTTCGCGCCGGAAAACGCGTCCCGTTGCCAGACAAGCCTCAACCAGTTCCGCAAGCGCGGGAATACTGGCGAAGACGTCCCGGAGATGTTCTCCTGAGCCACTCAACTCATCGGCCAACAGCTCGCGCAGCGGCCCATTGCTCAGAGTGGTATTGCCCGCTGCATCGAAGGCTATTAATGCGGTGGGCATGCTGGCCACGATGCGGTCACTGAAACGTTCGGCAGAATCTGCGCGCTGGCTCGCCTGATCACTGAAGCGTTTGAGCTCGGCCTGTTGCTCCTGCAATTGAGCGATGACGGACTGAAATGTCTCGAGCACGAACGCGGCTTCATTTTGCGGCTTGCCCGAATGCGCGACGGGAGCGCGCTTCGCTTCGCCGACCAGTTGACTATAAGGACCAAGCAGGCCGCGCAGGAGCCAGGCAATGCACACCAGGCTAAGAAAAAGCGTTACGACAAAGGAGGTAAGCAGAAAGGGACGGTAGACGAAGGCCGCATCGGGCGCCACTGCGAAGATCCCAAAGATCAGCGCCGTGGCCAGCAGCAAGATGCCGGCAAGAATCGTAATCAGGAGTTGAGGGCGACTGGCTTGCATGTCCACGGATCCACGAAATCAGACGAAACTGTGCGAGAAGGGGGCTGTAAACTCAATTCAGAATCGATACATCAGCGAAATTGCGATGCGTACCATTCGATGATGCGCGTGCCGAGCAATAACGAGACGATTGATCCGATGCCGAGAAATATTCCGAACGGCAACATCATCTGCAGGTCGCGGCTCCCGCGCCGCAACATCATCGATACCCCGGCGAGAGAACCACTGAGAGCGGCGACCAGAATCGTCAGAATAGTTAAACGCCAACCGAAATAGGCGCCCACCATCAACATCATTTTTACGTCGCCCAACCCCATGGCCTCGACGCCCCGCAATTTTTCCCACAGAAAACCCATCAGCCAAAGCGATCCGCCGCCGGCCAGTGCTCCGATGGCGGCGCCAATCAGTGAAACGGCCCAAGCCGGATAGGCCGGCGGGAAAAGCGTGATTAATTGAGGCAAGTCGTCGAAATGGGTCGGTCCTGCAAAATAAGGAATGACTGCGCGACTGATCACTGCGAATAGAATCCCAGGGTAGGTGATCGCGTTCGGCAGGATCATGTGTTCGGCATCGATGAATATCAGCGCCAGGATCGAAGCGGCGAAGGCGAGATCGAAGGCGAGTGCAAAGGACCAGCCGTCATGCCAGGTGACCACGACAAACAAAAGGGCAGTCAGAGCTTCGACCGCTGGATAGCGGGCCGAGATTGGCGCGCCGCAGGCACGACACTGGCCCCGCAGAATTAGAAAACTGAGGATCGGGATGTTGTCATAAGCTTTGATCTTAGATCGGCACTTTGGACAGGTTGAGTTGGGAAAGACGATCGATTGTTCGCGCGGCAGCCGGTGAATTACGACGTTGAGAAAGCTGCCGATCATCGCCCCCAGAACGCCCATTAACGCGCAAGCGACCGGCAGTGATGGGGCCAGGGGATTCTCGGGCGAAAGGTTCATTCAGGAGAGCATTGTAGCGCGGCTCGGATACAGCGCCTACTACTTTTCCAGTCTGTGTCTTAGCCTGGTTTCAGTTTTCTTACGGTCGGACAAGAACGATCCACGAAATCACAAAAAACGTCACGAATAAGAAAACAGTTCCGCTTCGTGTGTTTCGTGGATCGTCTTACCTCTGGAGCGGCAATCTCTCAAAATATAAAACGATCCCTCGCTATTCTAAACACCCGCCGCGAATCGTGTTCGTTTCATTTTTTTGCTGCACCGCCTCGCTCTGTTTTTTGCAGGTCAGAGAGAATGGCGTGCTTTAAAGCCGCATGACACCAGGCAAAGTTGGCGATCGTAAGGCCGGCGCTACCATCACGCCAACCGCCTTTCAAGAGAAAGCTGCGCAGAAAAGCGGCCGGTCCCGCCACTGCTTTGCGCCAGACTGAAGTACGTTTGCCGTCTCGCAGCATCTGCTGCGCTCCCAACGGCGCATAGCGATTCTCGATCATTTGCCGGTGATGACTGGTATCCCGCATCGAGTAGTGCAGGAGATCGCCATGAATGATGCCCACGCGTGCACCCGCGTCCATTGAGACAGATTCATGAATCAATCGTTCACCCCAGTGTCCGCGGGAGCGCCTGAAAAGACGCAGTTGATAGTCGGGATACCAACCACCGCCGCGAATCCACCGGCCCAGGTAAAAGGCGCGCCGGGCCACGCGATATCCTTCGAGCAACATTGACTCGTCGCCGTCGCGCAACGCTGCGATCGACCTCTGCAATTCATTTGAGACGCGCTCATCGGCGTCCAGACTGAAAATCCAATCGTAAGTGGCTGACTCGACGGCGAACTGCTTTTGCGCTGAGAAGCCTGGCCAGGGATTCACCATGACTTGCGCACCACACTCAGCAGCAACTTCGCGGGTTGAGTCGGTCGACTGTGAATCAACGACCAAAATCTCGTCGGCCCAGGCGACAGATTCGCAGGCAGCGCGAATATTTTCAGCTTCGTTGAAGGTGATGATTGTGGCCGTGATCTTCATTGCCAATTGCTGATTGCCGATTTCGCGTGTCTGTTAATTGGGAGTATACACGGCTCAAATCGGCAATCGGCAATCAGCCAAGGGACGATCTGAGATCTCAAATTTGAAATCTGAGATCTCAGATCTGAAGAATCAAGGCTTGGTGGGATCAGAGACGACCACGTTATTTACTCTCAGCGTCGCGGCGGTCGCACGCTGCAGGTCGGCCAGGGCCTTGTTGTAATCAGTCTGAGCCTGCAGTTCATTCGTCCGCGCCGTGGTCAGCTCGTTCTGTCGCTGCAGCAGGAGGAAAGTAGTTGAGCGGCCCACTTCATAAAGTTTCTGCTCGCCGGCCAGTTGTTGCTCGGCGCTCTCGCGCGCCTGACGCGAAGCGACCACCCGCTTCTGGGCAGTATCGACAGCTTGAGCTGCGTTGCGCACATCCATCTCGATTGCCTGATCCTGAGATCGGTAAGAAGCTCCGAGCTGCTCGCGCTGGATACGCGCGCCGGCGAGGTTGGCCTCTGCCGTTTTATTGTGAAGCGGGAACGAAATCGCCACCCCCACGGTTATATTGCGCGTACTAAAGCCCAGCAGGTTGCGCAGGTCCTGGCCATAGCCACCGATAAGATACGGCGGAGCGCCGCTTACCGCTGTGTTCGGAACGACTGCGGGTGGTAAGCCGGCCTGAGTGCGAAGAGCCTGGATTTGCGATAAGAGGAAGGCGCTGGAGCTTGAGGTCGGACTTCCCGAGATCAAAGGCACCTGGGTGCCGGCGGGCAAACCAAGCGCCGTCCCGGCCAGGCCGGTTGAAGCGACGGTAGATTGAATGTCCACTTGGGGCAGCGTCTGGTTCTTGTAGTACTGAAGGTCAACCGTATTAATCTCCTTTTGCAGATCGAGGCGGCGCAGTTCAGGACGATTCTTATGAGCCTCATCCAGCGCCGCGGTGAGATTGACGGGCGACAAATCGAACGACGGCGTATCCGTGGGCGTTAGCTGAGCCGACCACTCGGGAGCTATTGGATCCCGCAGCATGAGCTGCTTCAAAGTGTTCTCTGATTGAGAAACGGTTTGGGTTGCGATAAAAAGATTTGCTTCTCGGGTGGCGATGTCGGTTTGCACCTGTGCTCGATCCAGGGGTGCCTTGGCGCCCGCCGCTATCTGAGCTTCGATGTTTCGCATATTTTGTCGAGATAGATTAAGACTGTCGAGCTGGTTCTGCTGATTTCGCAGCGCAAAAACCAAATTCCAGTAAGCCGCCTGCACCTGCGCGATGATCGCAATCGTGCGCGCGCGAAAGTCGGAATCACTTTGCTCGAGCCGCTTCTTTTGGACCCTAATCGCATGTCGATTACCATCAATCGATCGATTGCGAAGAAGCGGCTGATTTATTTGCAGCGAAAGATTCGAAGAGTAATACGGATTAATCAAGCTGAAGCTATTGCTCGTGTTCACGTGGCTGTTGGCAAACGACAGCGTATAGGTCCCACCACCCTTCTCAAACGTTTTGGTGATTGACGGACTCAGATTAAGAGTAGTCGTCTTCGTCTTGCCGGTTGAACCCGAACCGCCGAGGGAACTCTGTTGGGGCGTGATGTTCTGGATGATCTGGGGCGTGACGCTGAAGATGGGCTCATAGACGCCCTGAAGCGAAATCAGTTGCTGCTCAGCAAAGCGCACATCGTCACGGGCCACTTCAATATCATTATTGTTTTGCAGGGCTCTACGAATCGCATCGTTTAGCGATAGTGGCACTACGTTGCTGCTCAAAATGCCGACGCGGGTCAGGTCCGGCAGCGGCGGTACCGGCTGCGCCTGAACGTCAGGGAAATTCGGTGACCGTGGCTCTTGCAAGCTCGGCTCGACCGGTGTCGGTTGGGGCGTTGCGGGTGTTATGGTTGTCCCCGGCGGCGCCGTTGGGGGCGGCACAGTTTGACCGGGTATCTGCGGCTGGCCCGGTGGCTGCGTCGCCGGATTCACCGGCGTCGGATTCGGCGTTTGCGCCAGTGCTGCCGTGAAACCCGCGAAAACAAAAAGCGCCAGGACTAGCGCTCTGGTAAATGCCCAAGGCAACTGATTCGACATCGAA
>WNFP01000927.1_pt1 | contig 23917 bp, 22 predicted proteins | sample 5400201 | NCBI WGS metagenome assembly WNFP01 (sample SAMN13153355, study PRJNA577476) | soil metagenome | isolation source: 115 cm saprolite under Madrone tree | place: USA:California | collected 2016-06-14
AGTGGGCCTGCCAGACGGACGGCGGCGGAGATGGTATTGAATGAACTGTCCGGACTAATGCGATCCAGAAGCCACTGCCTCTCCTGAGCAAATGAAGGCAGACAGGGAATCGTTGCCTCCCTCCGAGGAATTATGTGCGAGCACTGAACTTTCATATCTGTTGCTTTGTGTGGCAGTACGGGAAACGATCCGTCTGCCGGAGAAGGATCACCTGTATCTCTGGAGTTATGGTCCATGACGGTGGCGAGCCTATGGTTGATGATTAGTCGGAAAGTGCGCGTCGGCAGGAAGTCAATTTCGGCCGCGGCGCCGGTAGCTGCCGGAGGAAGTACCGGCTGAGAAGATGGAACCCGGTCAGAGCAGCTTCACAAGTTCAACGAGTTCTCTGGTAAGAAGCTCCAGAAGAAGCGGTTGGGCTGTATTCAAAAAGAAGTGATCGCCCGGCAGCATCCGTAGTCTATAAAAGGAGTTTGTCTGTTTGCGCCAATCTTCAAGATCCTGGCTCGTCACCCTGCGATCCTGAAGCCCTCCGAAAGCCGAGATCGGACAGGTAAGCGGTGCCTCGGCAACATAGGTATAGGTCTCGCAAAGCGCAAAGTCGGCGCGCAGGACGGGCAGCATAAGCTGCATCAGTTCAAAGTTTGTAAGTATCTCGGTGGGGGTTCCCTTGAGACGACTCAATTCCCGCAAAAACTCAGGCTCGGGCAAATTATGAGTCACGGGCTCGCGCCGCGGCACCTGCGGGGCGCGTCGTCCTGAAACAAAAAGGTGCAGCGGCGTTAAGCCGTACTCTTTCCGCAGCAAGCGTGCGAGTTCGAAATTGATTATCGCCCCCATGCTATGACCGAAGAATGCGAAAGGCATTTCTAGTTGGGGCTGGAGGGCTTCGGCCAGTGCCACCACCAGTGCTGAAAGTTGCGTGAAGGATGCTTCGCGCAGCCTGCTCCCGCGGCCCGGGAGTTGAATCGGACAAACCTCAACGGCTCTGGGCAAAGTTTTGTGCCAATCACGGAATACCAATGAACTGCCACCTGCATAGGGCGAACAAAACAGGCGCAGCCTTGCTTTTGAATTTGGACTCCAACTCGATAACCAGGAATTGGTTTTGACGGCGCTGTTAATATTTAGCAACGTTCTCCCGGGGGTGTTCACCCGAACTGAAGTAACAGGTGTCAAAAGCGATACTTCCTGCTAACGAGGTAGAGACGACACGTCCCTCTCAGTGACAAGAAGACTTAGCGCTTCGCAAGTTGACGCGCCAGCTAGCACACGGCGAAGAGATCTCACTGGGGCCGATGGCGATCCAAAGCGGGAAGCTAGACCTTAGCGGCCGATTCTTCCATCGCCTTTCGAAGACTCAAAGGCCGCATATCGGTCCATACTTCCTTGATATAGGCAAGACACTCCGCCTTCAATCCGCTTTTACCTACGGCCTTCCAGCCCAGCGCGTTCTCCCGGCCAGCCGGCCAAATTGAATATTGCTCTTCGTGATTGACGACCACGTTGTAGATGGTATCGTCTTCTGCGTCATCTCTATTCATTTTTGTTTCCTCAAGTTAGTTATTGACGTTTGTACCACGCCTTAGGTTACGCAACCCGCGTAGTAACAAGCTCGGACGGAGTAGCCACGCCTTCTTCCTTAACGATGAGCCCGTCAAACAGATGGACAATGCGATCGGCATGTTGAGCGTACCGCGCATCGTGGGTCACCATGCAGATCGTCGCACCGGCGCGGTGCAACTCGCGCAGGAGTTCCATCACTGCCTCGCCGTTAGCCGAATCCAGATTGCCTGTAGGTTCGTCCGCGAGCAGGATGCTTGGCTGTCCCCCCACCGCGCGCGCCACCGCAACCCGCTGTTGCTGGCCGCCTGAAAGCTGGCTGGGGACGTGCTTGGCGCGATGGACCATCCCGACTCGATCCAGCGCAGCCATCACACGTTCCTTTCTCTCTCCGGAGTTCATGCTCCGATATGTCAGTGGCAGCTCCACATTTTCATAGACCGTGAGGTCGCCGATTAGATTGAAACTCTGAAAAATGAACCCCACTTCGCGATTGCGAATGCGCGCCCGCTCAGACAAAGAAAGATTCTCGACGGGGTTCTCGTTGAGAATGTATTCGCCTTCGGTCGGCGTATCCAGTAAACCGAGAATTGATAGAAGTGTTGACTTACCACAGCCTGACGGGCCAGCAATTGAGATGTATTCACCCTTCTTGATGTCGAGATTAATGCCGGAAAGCGCGTGTGTCTCAACCTCATCGGTATAGAAGACCTTTTTTACATCAGCCAGGTGAATCAGGGAATCCAATGATCTCATCATAAACTCCTTCGCGTATTTTTGAACGCAAATGTAATATGTTTAGGGCCGCAGGTTTGGGTAGTACTATTTCGATCTGCCCCCAGCTTCTGCCTGTTTACAGTCCGTTGCTTTTGCCGCAACGATGTTCCTGCGTCCGTTACGTACCAGCACCCGGCGCGTCAACGCACGCGAATGCGGTTACAGCTTTAGTTCGGCCTTGAGCAACTCAGGGTCGGCAACTCGGGCGATGTTCAATCCTGGGGTGACCTGTTGACCCACCTGAGCCGTTACCTGTTGCACTCTGATGGTACCGGCCCGCACTCTCAGAGCCCCAACTTGATCTCTCTTCAATTTAGCGAGCCCTTGCAACCGCTGGAGTCGCGACTCCTGCGCGTTCATTTGCGCTTTCGTTGATGTCCCGCTTATCGCCAGCCTTTGTTGCTCCACTTTGAGCCGAGTGGCGATACTTGCCACCTTCACGCGCGAAGTCTTCAGCAAGAGATCGGGGACCAGCCCCTGCTTCGCAAGTAACTCATCTGTGTCCATCATCTGGCCTCGCTTAACGACGTCGATCACCGCAGTCGAACGATCGAGTGTGGGTAAGGCGGGCTTCACCTTCGTGAGTCCAAACACGATCCCGCTGACAGCCGCAAGACCGACGAGGATCAAGATCGCGGTGCGAATGCGTTTCTTTAGCTTGGATCTTCCGGAACGCTTGATGTCCAAAACTTTACGGCGAACTGTGCAGCTGGCTGCCGGAACAGATTTCTACGAGCCAAGGGCTTTGCCGGTGAACAGCGGAGGCCAATCGGATTACGAAGGTGCGGGGGGATCTGGTTAGGTTTAAACGAAGGCAGGTCTCGGACGACCGGACACATTAATTAGAGAACCCGGCGGCCGACTCATCCACAAAACAGCCGACGTGAGGAACGCTCTGTCTTGACGTTGCGCATCGCTCGGCATATCAACTTGCCCCAAGAATCACTTTAATACAGCTACCGCATCTTGAGTTACTACCTCAAGTTCTTGAAGCAAGGCCGCGTGAAGGGTTTTCCTTCTCTCTCAATAACGGCTCACTGTTATCTGGTTAACTGAGTAGCTCCTAACGCTGTCATAGCTGGTTGTATTTATATTAAGCGACAGCGCCATGGCCTAGTTGTCAAACTCGACTACCATGTGATTACTTAGTCCACGTAACAAATTTTCATCGCATGCGACCGATCAATAACGACTCGGTTTTGGTAGTTAACCGCCACCAGCAGTATTGAGACTCGTTCGTTGTCCGTGTAGTTTCTGTCTAAGACGCCAATGAAACCCCGGAAGGGCCCGTCTTGAATAGCGACATTATCGCCGGGCCGAAGTATTTCCTCTAAGCGGATGAAACCTTCTTCATCTTCTCGTGCTCGAATAAGTTCGATTATTCCGTTGTCCACCGGGCAGGGCTGACCGCCAAAACTCACTACACTATGAACTCCCCGCGCGAAACAGACCCTGTGAAATAGATGCTTGGCGCTAAAGCGAGCAAAAATGTATGACGGGAATAGAGGCTTTATGACATATTTCAGCCGCCCGGTAATTTGATTGACGGATTTCTTTTTCAGCTTTGGAGTGAAAGTTTGGATGTTCCAGGCCTGTAGATTACTATCGGCCCGGTCTTCCTGTCTGGGTTTTGTATGAACACAGTACCAACACCTTAGATCGCTCAGGGACGACATGACCGTTCTCCGTATTTCAAAACCCCACTGGGATCCAAGCCGTCGAGGAGGGCGCTGGGAGGCTAGTGGTCATTTCTCTGCTATGCTACCCAGGGAATTAAGGGGATGAGCCTCTAATTCTCATCCTGTTGTCCGAATTTCTGCATTGAGTCGTAAGTATACCAATTGAACCAGTAGCGTCTGTACGGTAACGCACATATAGTTACAAGTCCATCCTTCCAGCGATGGATCACCTCCGAGAGATCCTTTAAGGCAAACTCTTCGCGCAATGGTGCTCTCTCCTCATTGCTTTCCCGGGACATCGGGCGCAAGCGGAATATCCCCAGCCTTTACTTAGATTGTCTGAGAGAACAATGTTAGGCTGAGAGCTCAACAACGAATGCTGGATATCGGTTGGCGGCAAATGTTCAAGCGTTATTGTTTTTTTCTTTCGCTCCTAATCTTAGTGACAGCGAGCCAGTTATCATCGGCCGCCCAGAAAAGTGTTGACTTCAGCAAGCTTGAGCGAACCGCAACCCAGGAATTGAGGGAAACCAATACACCTGGCGTTGCCATCGCAATCATAAGCGGTGACCGGATCGTGTTTGTTAAGACCCTGGGAGTCTCAAACATAGAAACGGGAACACCCGTTACCGCCGACATGCTTTTTCGCATCGCCTCGAATACGAAGATGTTAACTGCGGCAGCACTCGTGAGTCTGGCAGAGAAAGGTAGAATCAAGCTCGATGAGCCGATTGGTGCCTACCTTAAAGGTCTGAGTCCAAAACTATCACAGCTCACCTTACATCAGTTGTTAAGTCATACGGCTGGAATCCAGGACGGATCCTCTGATTTTGGCCTCCATGACGACTCGTCTCTAGGGAGTTTCATCCGTACTTGGACGGATGATTATCTATTTACAGAGCCGGGCAGAATTTTCTCTTACTCGAATCTGGGATACGACCTGGCGGGACTCGTCCTCGAAGAAGTGACTGGCAAGCCGTATGCTGACGCGATGGATGAAGTTTTATTCAAGCCACTCGGAATGAATCGCACCACTCTGCGTCCATTGATGGCAATGACCTATCCCTTCTCCAGCGGTCACAGAATCGCTGAGAAAGGCGAGCCCGTCATCGTCAGGCCATTGGCTGATGAAGCACGGGAATGGCCCAGTGGCGGTGTGTTTACCAGCGTTATGGATTACGGGCGTTTCGTCATCGCTTTCATTAACCACGGGAGACTGAACGGCAAGCAAGTCCTCTCTCCGGCCGTGATCGCAAAGCTCTCAACGGCGTACTCCACCAGTCCGGTGGGCGGCGAGCAGGAACACTCTCAGTATGGTTATGGCTTGAACATCGTCAATTACCGCCGGGTGCGCGTACTGCAACATGGCGGCTCGATGGCCGGTTTTGGCGCGCTTCTGCGAATGGTGCCTGAACATCGCTTCGCGATCATCATTCTAGGTAATCGAACTGGAGCGTTACTTACTAAGACAATGGATGAGGCGACCGACATGGCCCTGGCGTTGACTCCGAAGTCCCCAGTCGAAGCTAAGAAGCCGTGGCCGATGAACGATGCGGAGCGGGCCAGATATGTAGGCACTTACATAAACAACCCGACTTATCTAACGGTCGAGATTTTGCAGAAAGACGGGAACCTCTTCTTAAAGCAGGTCGGAGCGAATGAAATAACTCCGATTGTGAAGGTCGGCAACAACAGGTTTTCCAGTGACGGTGAGGAGTTTGTATTAATACCCAACCAGGATAACCAGCTGGAATTCCTTTATATCGTGGGACACGCGTTTAAGAAAGTGCAAGCTGGGAGGTAGTGAATGCGTTATGGGATCAAATTTGGAAAGGTGGGGCTTTGGACAAGCAACCCAAAGCGCATCTTTACTTCATTACAGCTCAGTAACCGCATGCCGCCACGAAAGTGGAATGTGCGCGCCGCATGAACTGGCTCGCCCATAATCGGGAATTACGCATCCATTTTCCTTCAAACCAACCAGAATTTAGACATCGGAATAACGCGCTACAAGGCAGGCGAGGAACATCCGACCACAAGTCCAAGCTGTCCTCTTCCAGACTTCCGTTGCTTCCTTGATCCGACAGAAAGCATTAGGAATCCGATTGTAAAATCCACACTGGCAACGCCACGCTTTCCGTCGCGCCGCTACACAGTGATGGGCCCGGCGGATGTTCTCTATTGGTATTCGGCAACCGGTCACGAGCCTGAATCGGACCTGTTCTTTAGCACGGTAGCTTCTTCAACCCAATCCTTGATCAGCAGATGACAGTAGCTAACCAACTTGGTAGTACCAGCAATTCACTCGAAGCTGTCCAGGACGGGATCAGATCGATTGCATATGGCTACATTTACAAGGATGGCCCAACAACTTTGAGTAGTGTCGATCCAGGTACGCTAGCGCCGCTCCCAGCGGGATATGCAGCCCTTGATAACCGCGCTTATCAGATTAAAACTGACGCGATTGTCTCTGGCCCGCATGTAGTTGCTTTTGATGTGCCATCAATGAATGACCAGTCTGTCTTCAATGACCTGACCATCTTTCATCTGGAAATGGATCCATTCGACCCTGATAACATGATATGGGTTAATGACACCATTCTTTCACCTGACACTCCCGCGTCCGATTTCACCAACCGGATAATTAATGCTCGCGTCAACGATATCGGCTATTTTGCGATCGGCAACCTTATGCAGGCCCAGCCTGATCCAGGCAGTTCGGATTTATCGGTTACGATAGGTCATTCGTCCAATTCGGTCATTGTCCAGAACAATCTGAGTTACACGCTGAACGTGGCGAATGGTGGGCCGCAGGTCTCTACGGGAGTTGGCGTTATCGATGCTTTGCCCCAGGAAGCGACGTTCGTTTCTGCTTCTTCGAGTCAGGGTACGTGCAAGTACAAGAGTGGCCGGGTCTATTGCAAGCTTGGGACGCTGGCGAGCGGCAGTAGCGCTAACGTTACAATCGTCGCCAATACAGTTGAAGACAAAGCCGGAATTTCATCTCAAGGCAGAGCGATAGTCAACTCTGCCGTCGTTGCCGGAGATAATGACGACTCGAATCTTGATGATAACTCGGCTACCGACGGCGTGACGCTGCTTCAAAATCCTAACTCGCGACCGTCGGTGAGCATTACCTCTCCGACACATGCCTCGCGAGATCATGCTGCAATGGAAAGACGCCAACAGTTGGGAGCATCGCGCCTACTGGGGACAGAATCGTATTAAGGCCGGCACTGATGGAACCAACAGCCGCTGCTATATGGGGCCGTTGCCGAAACCCAGCACATGGGTGCGGCTCGAAGTGTCAGCGAGCGCTGTGGGCCTTGAAGGAAGCACGCTCAACGGAATGGCATTTACTCTGGACGCGGGCCGTGCAACATGGGACCTCGCGGGCAAATCTACGTTTAATGCAGCGCCGCCGCCGACATCGCCTCCTGGTGATTCTGTTTGGATCGAAGATGGACTGCCGACGGGCGCGGTTGCGGCCACGGTTAATGACCAATGGAATTGGGTCAGTAGCCCGCTTTACTCCGGCCAGTTGGCGCACCAATCCCAAGTGAGCGTAAATCACAATACGGTCGTCTACCGCTCGCACTCTTTCACCGGCGCGCAAACGCCAATGCAGGTGAACGCGGGCGATATCCTCTTCACTTATGTATATCTTGATCCCGCAGCTAAGCCGGATCAGATCATGCTGCAATGGTATGACGGCGCCGGCTGGGAGCATCGCGCGTTCTGGGGTGAAGATTTCATCGGACGAGAATTTCGCACGCTTGGCGTTCAGGGCACAGAAAGCCAGCGCTATATGGGTGGAGTGCCTGCGGCCGGGAGTTGGTATCGTTTGGAAGTGCCAGCGAGTTACGTCGGCTTGGAAGCCAAGTCCGTCAGCGGCATGGCCTTCAGTGTCTACGGAAAAGAACCCACCATTTCCTGGGATCGATCCGGCAAAGCGTCAGCACTCGCCACCACGCCTTTGCTGTTGTCGGCCACCACCGCAGTCTGGAGGACGTTCAGCAGCACTTATGGTTACGCGTTCGAGACAAACGACCTCGGACCGGCTGATCACTCCCAACCGAAGATCACGTTCTACGCTCATCCGAATCAAGCGGCAGGCACCGTTCCGTTTTATCGTTTCCGCAGACAAGATTCTGCGAACCACGAATACTTCTATTCTCAATCAACGAGCTACGATGGACACGGTTGGGTCTTGGACGGCACAGCTTTCTATGTTTATCCAGACGCGGCCACGCCGGGCACACTTCCGCTTTACCTCTATCACGATAATCAGTTTCATTACTTCCTGACGACTGACCAGAGCGAAGCGACGGCCATGGTTTTGGATGGAATTGCTGCTTACGTCATAGCCACAAATCCGCTCGTGCCAGCAGCGCCGACTTCTTTGAGTTGGTCTCCCTATTATTGGACAGGCAACTCGGCAACTCAAACTGGATTCCAGATGGAACGCATGGAGGGGAGTGGCGGGTATTTGCATTGGACAGACAACTCGGCCACTGAGACTGGGTTCAAGATCGAACGCTATACTTACCCGGCAACCGACTGGATTCAGGTGGCTACAGTCCCCGCGAATACCACCTTCTTCCAACCTGGAATTCTAAACCCGTGGACTAGTTACTTTCGCGTTCGGGCCACTAATAGTTTTGGCGATTCAGACTATTCAAATGTTAAGTGTGGCTGCTTTGAGGTTTGGGAAAGTGTCCCTGACACTCCACCGGAGGTGAGCATAACCAGCCCTGCTGCCGGGGATATAGTTGCCACGAATTTTATCATTGTCGCGAACGCCTTTGACATAGATGGAAATGGAACGATCACGAAGGTCGAGTTCTTCGCGAACGGCATTAAGCTAGGCGAGGTCGGTAATGCTCCGTTCGTATTCGCGTGGAACAATGTCGCGTCTGGAACTTACAGCTTGACTGTAACAGCGACAGATGGCGCGGGCGCGTCGACTACTTCGAGCCCGATCAGCGTTAAGGTTGATAGCGCGCCAACCATCAGCATCACAAGCCCCGCGAGCGGTGCAGTCCTTAACGCCACATCTGTAACTGTCAGCGCTTCGGCTTCTGACAGCGATGGGACTATTAGCAAGGTCGAGTTCTTCCAGGGTGCAACTAAGCTCGGCGAAGTTGCCTCGGCTCCGTTCAATCTGGTTTGGAGCAACGTGGCTGGGGGGAACTATATCCTCACGGCGGTTGCGACGGATAATATTGGCAGAGCTACGGTTTCTAGTCCTGTCAGCATCACGGTGAATAATCCTCCCAACATAAGCATCACAACCTCAAGCACACAGGATGTTCCTACTGCACCAGCTCAGATCACGATCAATGCCAACGCCGGTGATAGCGATGGCTCGGTCAGCAAGGTTGAGTTTTATCAAGGCGCTACTCTGCTCGCTACAGACACGACGAGCCCGTACAGCTACACGTGGAGTAGTGTTTCGGCTGGGACGTATTCCATCACAGCTAAAGCCACAGATAATCTCGGCGCGGTTACTACTTCCAATGTGGTGAGCGTTTCCGTAAATGCTAAGCCGAGCGTGAGTCTCACCAATCCAGCGATCGGCACATCGTTCATTGCTCCAGGTTTCGTTAGCATCGCAGCGACGGCCTCAGACAGCGATGGCACAGTAAGCAAAGTGGAGTTTTTCCAGGGCACGACGCTGATTAGTACTGTGACCGCTAGTCCATTCAGCTTTAATTGGAGCTACGTGCCGGCTGGAACCTACACTCTGACTGCTAAGGCAACCGACAATCTTGGCGCTTCAACCACGTCGAGTACCGTCACTATCGCTGTCGCCCCGAACAGTCTGGCCCTTGGCAAGATCGCCTTTGCCAGCAACCGTGATGGCTGCGCCCAGATCTATCTAATGGACACAGACGGCACAGGCCAGAGTCGCTTGACCAACAACGCTGCCAACGACGCATCACCCAAATGGTCGCCCAATAACTCGCGCATAGTTTTTCAGAGCGATCGAGATCTTCAGACCAATACTGACAGCCCCATCTACGGGGCTGCGGACATTTACACAATGAATTGGGATGGCAGCGGAGTGCTCCGTCTCACCACCAATGCTTACGACGACAGCTTGCCAGTGTGGTCGCCTGATGGGACGAAGATCGCTTTTCAGAGCGCCCGTAATGGCGTCAACTATCAAATCTATGTGATGAACGCCGATGGCAGCGGCCAGGTGAACGTCAGCAACAGTACCGCCAACGACACTCAGCCTTCGTGGTCGCCAGACGGCACGAAGATCGCTTTCGCAAGCGATCGCGACCAGGTAGGCTTCTCAAGTATCTACGTGATGAATGCCAACGGCAGTAATCAGACGAGGTTGACTCTCAGTGGCAGTGGACTGCGGGATGAGCAGCCCGCATGGTCGCCTGATGGGACAAAGCTGGCATTTACCAGTACGCGCGATAGTACTGCTATGACTTGGCAAGAAACAGATGACGACGGAGCGGTACTGGTCAGGACAGCAATACTTAGCAACAAAGAAGTCTATGTAATGAATGGCGAAGGGAGCAATCCGATTCGGTTGACGAATAATCCGGAAAATGACGATTCACCAGCGTGGTCAAGCGATGGGACAAAAATCGCGTTTCGGAGTGATCGGGCAAGAGATTGCTGCGATCCCTTCGAGCAAATCTGGAGTATGAATGTCGACGGCAGCAATCCACTCAATCTGTCAAACAGCGGCTTTGGCGATTATTGTCCGAGTTGGTCGCGTTGATGACGGGTTAGATGCTGCGTTGCACCGATCGACATCCGTGTAAGTCCGGGTGTGTTTATGTTTCTGTTAGGCACGGCCTCCCGCCCGGCGCGATCGGCGCCGCCTCCCGGTGGGCGAATTGGTTGCGTGGGGTGAGGACACGTAGGCTGAGGGTGAGCCTTGTGGGAGGGGCTCACCCCGTTTTCTTTCTAAAGCTTCTGCTTCCGCTCACCCTTTTCAGTGCCGGCCCAAAGGGAAAAATTTGGGCGCTGCCGTGGACAATGTTCACGACTACCGCAGACGGAAACGAGAATCGCATCGGAAAGGCGTTTGATCCTTCCACCAAGCGTAGCGATTGCTACACAAGTCGGTGAGGATCTCGAAGAAGTCAGGTTTTTCCGAGATATGGCCCGATATGGCGTGGGCGGTAGAGCACACAATTGAGAATCCGTTGGGACAACCCAAGCCTGGGCACGAAGAGAATCAGGAGAAAACCGCCCTCGCCACGCCAGACGGATCACCGCGGCTGCCGAAAGTGACGCCCGGGGGACCACAGATTAGATATCAGATTGAGAGTGAAGTTTATGATAACTGGTTTCCGCTTATTACCAAGCTGATCGATCCGGCAACGGCATTGCATATCCTTCAGCGTGGGGTAGTGGCACTCGATGCCGGTAAGGTTGTTGAGCCGAGGGGAAGGGTTCGTGAGAGTTCCGGTCAAGTGGATCAGATTCAAGAGCAGGAAGTCCCCAGATCCGGAGTGAGAGTGTCGCGGGCGTTTACCCACTTCGGGAGATCAACACTAGGCAATTAGTTTCAATGACGTAGCCTGACATGCTTCGATCGGCAGATGTGCTTGTACTTCGAATTATCTGGGCATTTCCTTCTGGCTGTTGAATCCCAACTTTCGCTCGTTGGCTTGCGGGTTCTCTTCTAGAAAGGACTGCGTTATGATCACTTGTTCTTCCAACTTTCAATCGGTGCAAATAAAATCCTTGTCGATAAGTACAGCTTCCCTATTCGCAGTGTTGGCCCTTGTTCTTTTGCGTGGAATATGTTTATGTTTTTTTCTGAATTGATTCAGCGTTGGCCTTCCGCGGGTAATTTGAACTGTGAATCCTGATCTAATTCTCTCTGCGGTGGGTGGTGGCGTAGGAGCCTTAATTCTACGCAGCAGTATCAAGGCCATCGGGGCGCTCGGTGCGCGTTGGCGGTCGGTCGCCTCTTACGAATGCAGTGACAGCGGTAAGCGACCTGGTGACATCAGACATGGCTTTGGCCAGCGCGTGGATGAAGATCTACAGGCCACCAACATGAAATCATGGGAGCACTCTCGGACTGTCATCGACAATGTAGGCGAACACACTATCTACGGCCCTTATCTGAACGATTTCGGTCGGGCTGGCTCCTATCGGGTAAGATTCATGATTTGTGGAAGCGGATTTCCCAAGACCAGCGATCCAGTGATCGCCCTCGACGTTGTTCAGTCCCGCTTCGCAACGCAACGCGACATGATAATTATTGGACAGCGCATCGTTCGCTCTCGCGAGCTTGAGTCCCGGTATGTCCCTTTTAACGTTTACTGCTATGCAGGCGGCACTAGCGTTTATGAATACCGCGCTCACGTTTTTCCTCAGTACTTCGATCCGAAGCTTAATACGATCCGCTTTGACACCATCACTGTCTATAGGCATTTCCCGATATGGGATATCTTTTAGACCTGAAGCCGGAATGTGCTAGCGGAATTCGAAATCGTCCAATAAAGCGGATAGGGTTTGGTCGCGGTCATCTTACTTCTGTTAGTGTCTTTGAGCCGCCGAGAGTACCTCTCTTGTCTGGCTCCCAACACTGGACACTCTTCGCAACTTTTTCCTTAGGAGTCTATCAGTCTATCTCTTACTTATTCCGACTGCGGCGACCTACAAGGAAAACAACAACTAAGACTAATACCGCTATAATTATCCAAGGCCACCAGGAACCAGTTGTTGGTTCAGTAACGCTGGGACTGCTTGAAGATGAGGTATCTAATCTCGGAGTCACAGCCGGTATGGGTGTCGGAGTTGGAGTGGACGAATTAGATTGATTGCTATTGTTGTTTTGTAGCTCGGGTGCTCGTGGGGCGTTAAAGGTCCCAGATGGCGCTAACGAGGGAGAAGATTGAACAACCGCGATGTGAGGAGATCCAGTCTCCCCCTTCGCGGGAGTGGCTATCGAAAGCGGCAGAATCAGACAAGCAGACAAAATCAGAAAGAGTATCAGAGGTTTCATTGGAGGACTCCTATAGAGGCAAAGGGTTGCAGCCCACTTGTATGCCTAATTGCAACAGAAGTCAACAAAACCGTTGGGGTGGTAGTGCTCTATTAGTGTGTTGCGAATGGTGTGGTCCTTCATCACTTTGCAACGACAGCGAGACGTTATGGTCAACTGGATAAGCAGTATCGAACGCAAGTGCGCTTTTGCCTTCGACATTACGGGATTAGGACAGCAACAGTGGGTCTATTCCGGGATGAGTTACGTGCAATTTGCTTAACGACAAATCCAGATCCAAGTCATAACAATTCAGCTATCGAACGATTCGAACAGCGATACGTCACTGAGATCCTCCGGGTTAAGAACTCGAAACGCGGTGCGCTTAAAGGATTCGATGCGATACTGTGTTTAATGCGCGCGATCGTTTGGCATGTTTTTCACTTTAAAGGCATTGGGCGGGAAGGAAGCAGGTCGCGGTTGAATGAAGCAAATCAAAGATGGTGCCCTTAAGCGGTTCCTTTTCCGATGGCATAAGGAATACGTCGGGCTGTCGCAATACATTCACATCACCATGACGAAAATTGGCTTCGCTGAAATGCTTAAGAGCAAAGACATGGCCTCCCAAGGCCCTATCAAGAACTACGCGATTGAGCGAGCCATAACCGCAATCAACATTAGCTACACCGCGGCCGCGACAGCGTGCCTTCTCGTCGCGAACGAGGTATCGAATGATTACGGAGCGGAGAACGAAACAAAGGAGTTTTGGGAAACGCTGATTGAGTTTTCACTTCTGTCGAAGGCCTTTTGGAAGTTGTATGTTCAGAAGCGCGTTTGTTTCGATCCGTAAAACGGGAGCTGTATCAGCGGCAAGACAACCGCAGTGGATGTAAGTTTGCTGTACTCAGAACTCAGAAGAAGAAGTGGTTTGTGCCAAGGCTTTCGTACTTTTAACTCTCAGGAATACCTCTTTCGGAATAAGAAGTGAAACTATTGACCCAAACCAAGACTTGGCGTATGGTTCGCTTACTTAGCAATGGACAGGCTGGACCTCAGAGCCTGCGATTTACTGCATTTTGACCCAGCCTGATGATTTGATTGCTAAAATACTAGTGCCAAGAACGTGAGCCTTCTTACGCCGCTAATTTCATGGTTGAGCCTTAGGAGGTCTGCTTGCGGATAAAGGAATTGCCAGATGAGCAGTGGGCTTTGATCCATAAGCTTAATGGCCAATTAATCGCAATCCTTGAGGATTTGCTAGTTAGAGAAATCAGTTGGAATCCTAGTGAGTGGATTCTAACGGTACTTGTAATGCAACGAACTACTGAGGAAACGGAAGAAGCCGTTCTCAAGACGAGCGCAACAATGCTCAATGGAAAAATTTTCGACGCAAAAGAGAAGTGCGATCTTGAGGAGGGTGTTGGTGATCTCAATCGCATAGTACCTCTGGTCAAATCGTTTGCTGGATATTGCATTCGTTCCGGTAACATTCTGTGGGTTGACGACATAGAGAATCATCCGTTACACGAAGACTATCGTTTATACGAATATGTCAATATTCGCCCTGGCAAGACATTTGTCTCCGAATATGTATTTCCGATTGCTGTGAAGGTGGGTGTCAATCAAACAATTTTGGGAGTTCTTAATGCGGAAACGACGGACGAGGCTAATACGTTCAAAAACAATGGCAGGCATAAACTTTCTCAAATCATCGTTCCAATTCTCGATAGCCATGCTCCATTCCTATTACTATCGCAAATGCGGATGCTCAATGACAGAGCGGCGAAAAGTCTATTGAAGGCCCATAGCAAAGTGCTTGAGTCAATGGACCGTCAGCTGTAAGCGAGCACTATGTCTCGTATTTTTGAGGGCAATGAACGAAGATAAGACTCAAATCTCATTAGATAGCATATTTGACGCAGTACAGAAGTGTCGCGCCGAAGCTATATCTGAAGAGGTGGCGCAAACTCTAACTTCCGCCAGCCTTCTTCGTGGAGTTATGCATATTGGTTCTCCGCTGACGGCGACAATTGTTTTTGCGCGCGCTCAAAAGGGTTGCTGGCGGGAGGCCGAAAAACATGTGAAAGAAAAGCTACCGCCTCAAGGCTCGCTTCGATTTGCGACTACTTTTGGTGTCGACTTCATAGTCAGCGGGCAACTTCCGGCGAGTTGGGCTGACGACCAACTCGCAAAGAGATCCGATCTCTTTGAGGACGTTTATGAGGCTGAGGTAATTGCTGCCAGACGATACCGTTGGGGAGCTCCAACGAAACCGTCAAAACTGCGAAGTCACGCAAAACTGCAACCCACAATGGATGACGTAACAAGATTCTTATCCGATCAAAAACAGAAAACAAGGCTCGTATACGATTCGTCAAGGTTGCCGAGTCTCTCATGTTTAGCTGTAATCAACACCCATGAAATAGACCCGGCCCAGATCTGGAACTACTTGGATGACGAGGACCAGCGGCCGGTACGGGACATGTTCAGGCGTGTTAAAGATCGATTGAGCATGGATACCGGGGGCATGGATAGAGGTGCAATTCAACATGTTAGTAATTATGCATTCTGCGAATTCGACAGTATCGGCAGATCGGAGGCTACTGGCACCTTTACGCCAGCAATGAATCAAGCCTACCAATGGCGACGAAGAATTGTTGAGAAAAAAGAAATCCAACAAGTCCGCCTGATTCCTTGCGCTGTAATCAATGAATCAATCGATTATTACGATGAGATACAGGAAACGAAGGATCGACTGAGTATCTTCGATCCGACAGTACCCTTACCGTATGCCACGCTGGGCGAAGCTCAAGATGATCAAATACCTTTTCCAATCTGGAATACTATCGTGTGCGGGGGAGCAGGCTCTGGAAAATCTGTCATTGCTTACGTACTTGGCGCCGCGTTGTTAAAAGAGCACGGATATGATGTTGTATATGTCAACTACAAGAACAGCGACCAAACCGAAGCTTTGGACGCTTATCCGCGTAAGGAGGCCTTTGAATTTGCCAAGATGGTAGAATATATCGCAGGTGAGGGTATTAATCTGGTTATTCCTGAAGAGCTTGAGAGGGCAGTGACCTCTCAAGATAAACCTGCCGCCTTTTATACCGAATGCACACGCGACACGCGGGCCGAGTACATCTTAGGTGCGATTTATAAGGCACATGTGAAAAGACCAAAAAGAGCTAAGCGCGGGCTCTTTATTATCTTTGACGAGCTTCTCAATCAGAAAAAGAGGACAGAGGACATGGCCGCCTTGGAACTGAGGATCAATCAATGGCGCACAGAAAATATCTACCTGGGAGTTATCCATCAGAATCTCTCGAGCTTCTGGGACGAATCCTCATCTGAGGGAGTGGTGAATCAGAGTACGATTATCCTAGCGTCCAAACTCCCAGGAAAGGACGAAAAGCATTATCAATCACTCTCGACCAGAGCTAAAAAGAGACCGCTACCCATTTCCCCAGTTACCTTTGAAGAAGTTAGAAGCTACCAAAGGGCTCAAATCGCATTTCTTCCTACGCAAGAAACCAAGGTTGAACATCCCGTGCGAATGACACTGCCGGGATACTCATTTCTAACAAAGCTAGAGACTCCTGCTGAAGACTGGAAATGGGGCTCCAAAACAATGGTGAGTCCTAGCTAGGCTAGGCCTCAAGTTGACTCGCTGCCCGATCACCTTGCTTCCACTCTCTAAACTTGCCGTTTGCGACTCTACCTCTATGGCCGCGAATAAGTTGGGAAGGCACAGTAGGTGCTGCGCACCTGAAAAAAGGGACACGACACCCGCGAAATTTGGGACTCTGGCTGTTCGTTATAAAGGCGGCGCTAATAGCGCAGGTCTCTATTGCACAAACCTGTCACGCTTAGCCGAAGAACTAGGAAAGGAAGAAGACATCTGTTCAAATGACCCAATTGCAAGCTTCTGTGACTGTTGGAAAAAATGGCGAATCGGACGGTCATCCGATAATCGGGCATTACGTTATCGGCGCCGTTGGCGAAAGGCTACGAATGTCTGTCTGCCGCGTTTAGTGTTTGCAGAAGGTTGCGCCTGCTAACGTAACGACGATTATCGTACGCCCGCTAGTTCTTCCCCTTGCGCCCGCTTCGCTCGCCGGCTCGCGCACTCGTACGGCTCACTCAGCTAATGACCCGGCACGGGGAGTCCTATGACGTCATGGCTTTAACGCCATACCGCGGCCACACGCCGCAAATTGGGCTTATTGGGGCGACACAATGCCTCACACTCGAATGCCCGAATTCAATTTCTATTCGTAATTGGAGCGATCTCGCCGTGGTACGCCGCATGCGGTTTGATGATGCGCCGCCAACGCTTCACGTTGGCCCGCTCTGAGTCCATCAGAGGCCGAACTCTCGATTTGACGTTCTTCCAAGGAACATGTTCTGGAACATTCCAGCCACATCTTTTTGTTCTATGCGTATAACTCCTAACCAACAACTATTTAACTTTCCGGCGGTTGAGATCCGACGCCTCATGCGGGCATGCGGTCCCAACTGTTTGAGTGACCGTTTTGCTGCATTGACACTCAACATTCCAAGAAAAGAAGCCACTTCTTTACTAAACGAACTGAATAGAGATGGTTTCATTGCTGAAGTCATGCCAGAGAACTCGGCCCCCGAGGTGTTAAGCGCAGTTCATGAAAACGGCAGTAAACGATACGAGATCACCATTAAAGGACACGCATTAAGGATGGCCACGGCTCGCAAACCGATCAAACGGGAAACGGCTGACCGTCTGGTCGCTCAGTTCTTGGAACGAGTCGAACAAGTTAACAGAGATCCCGATCTCTTGTATTGGATCGATGAGGTCATTGCATTTGGTAGCTATATCACGGAGTCGCCGAACTTAGGCGATATCGATCTCGGAGTCCGATACAGTCCGCGAACGCGCGATGAGACGCTATGGATAACCTTATATAAACGAAGCCTGGACATGGCACGAGCATCTGGCCGACACCTTGCGACGGTCGTTGATAAAGTAGGTTGGCCACAGCGCGAGATTGAGATGAGATTGCGGAACCGATCGTCCAGTTTCCACTTACAGGAATTGCGCGAAGAAGGAGAGTTCATCCAAACATTGCCGCATGTCCGTCTTTACACTAGAAAGCGTTGATCGACGAGGGCGTCCATTTTCGAAGAGCCGCCACCAAGAGGAGTTGATTTGGGCAGAGGATCGCCTTAGGCAATTCGGCTTCGAGACCGTTATTGAAGGAAATATTAAGTCGTACATTATAAGCTCCGAAACGTTTATTGTTTATGCGGACCCGCGAGGGTTTGGTGAGATTCGGTTCAACGTTCACATGAAATTTTCCTCAAACCGAACGCCTCGACACGAAGCAAGTTTCTGTTTTAAAGATCAGAAATTCCAGTCCGGTTGTTAAGAGCCACGAGGGAACCTGACGATCCTTACTTTGCAGGCTTCATCTCTTAAATCACGCCAGCACCTCCTTAACCTTCATTTAGTGAAACTCGACAGCCGCGATACTTGTAGTTTATTCGGATCGGCTGACGGTTCGCATTAGCAATTCCGTAGCACGCGTCCACCCGCCTGGGACAGTAGTTTGGGCCAGCCTTAGCCGAGAGCTCTAGCCTTGGCAAGTTGATGTGTGTCCAAAAGCCCGAAACGTCGCCACAGAACAAGTCTGTCATCAGCCGCCGTTGGTTTCGCATTCGAAAACAAAAAGGGGGGACGTCAACAAAGGGACCGGGGAGGACTAATGACAAACAATCAAGTCATTCTTAGCTTGCTCGATGAGCGAATCGCTGAGATCGCGCGGACTGTATAGGCGAGATCTCTAGCAACGCCCAATATCAACCCAACCGCTCGATAGCTCAGCAATAAAACTAAGGGATTAATTAGCACTCATAAAAACCGAAGGAACAGATCACCGCGAAGCGGCGCTTCTGATGGCCCGTCGCATCTCCTTTGTCGAGCTGGAAGAAATAACCGTTTCCGCTCGTCACCACTTGGCACATCGTTCGAACCGCGCGGCGCGCGACGCGAGTATCGTAGCGTGCTCCTGGCCGATGGGAAAAAAGAGGCGGTATGCAGGTGGTCGAGGTTAAGCGATGAGCACCAGAATTGAAGTGACGAACAAAAGCAGGGCTGTCGGAGCGAACCGTCCGAGGTTCTTGGATATGAAGGAGCTTGCAGAGATGTTGCGGCTCAAGACGCGAACGATCTACGACATGGTTAGTCAGAGGCGAATACCGTATCGGAAGGCAGGCGATCGAACGATCGTGATTCGCCAACAGGTTGAAGGCGATCAGGTGTTCCCGATCAATGACGTTAAGCGTTCGTTCGCGTACGCCTGCGTCAAAGCCAAGATCGCGGACTTTCGTTTCCACGATCTTCGCCACACTGCGGCCACTCGGCTCGCTGATCGAGGGGCCGACGCCTTTCAGATCGCGGCGATTCTGGGTCACTCGTCGATTCAGATGACGGCGCGTTACACGCACGCCACCAGTGACGGATTGCGTCGAGCAATGGAGTCTCTGGCGATGAACGATAAACAAGTGGGGAAAATATCCCCCACAATTTCCCCACAATTTGCGGCGGTCGCACAAGAGGCGAACGCGCAAATTGCGGAACAAGTAAGGTTAGCTTCTTGAAATTTGGAGCGGGCGACGGGGATCGAACCCGCACCTCCAACTTGGGAATCTAAATTTTCGATCCTTTATTTTCACAACTTACAAAACCGCTCAGGAAAAATCAACGTGCATGCAACGCATACCGTGCATGCAATGCATGATTCGCGTATCGCTGGGGGACGTTTGGGGGACGGTTTTGTATCATCTGTTGCTGTTCACGACCGCAGATTTGAGGATACTTTTGGAGGCACTGCCGGAATGGTACAAACCACGAGTGAGGTCCTTTATTATAATCCTCATCAATGCCGTTTCGCCGAATAAGCAGATTCACCCTTAAAGACACGGAACAGGAAATAGTACGAAGGAAATAGGACGAGCATCCCCGCCGCCAGCGCGATGAGTAGCAACTGCAAGGTCGCGCGCGGGGCAGCAGCGGAGTAGATAGTCATATCCGGTTCGACAAGATACGGAAATTGAGCCAACGCCCAGCCCAGGAGAATTAGAGTCACCTGTGCTGCCGCACAGAGGCGTGCCACTCTGTATTTTCTGATCCACAAAGTATAGAACGCGCCCACGGCGACTACTGCGGTGCCGAGGTGCAACGCTAATGCCCACCAACTTCGGCTGATACCAGCGCGCACGGTCGGTGCGCCCGTTCCGGCTAATAGAAAAACGATTAATGCCAATATGCCGACTGCGAAGCCTGCGATCAACGCTCGCATTCGAAAATCTTCCTGCAGTTCGCGCTGAGACGCTTCTACAGTCAAATAAACCGCCGCGAGAAATGCGAACAACGAGAGCGCGAAAAAGCCCACGGCAAAAGGAAACGGCGCCAGCCACGACTTGAGAAAGCCTGATACCACTACACCATTTTCAACCCGGATAGCTCCCGATGCGATAGCGCCGAGCACGATGCCCAACAACACCGGCGTGATGATGCTGGCTATCGAGAAGAGCAGGCTCCAACGACGTTGCACATCGTCGCGCTCAGCATCATGAGCGCGAAACGTAAAAGTTGTGCCCCGGAGGACGATGCCGATCAGCAACAGCGTGAGTGGAATGTGGAGCGCAGTGGAAATAGCAGCAAACGCAGGTGGGAAGGCTGTGAAGAGAACGACAATCACAAGGATCAGCCAGACGTGATTAGCTTCCCAGACGGGGCCAATCGCGTCTGCAACGAGCGCCCGCTGTGCCGGTGCACGTCGGCCAAAGGCAAACAGATCCCAAACGCCGCCCCCGTAATCCGCGCCGCCCAGCAACGCATAGATGATCAGGGCGGAGATCATTACGGCCGCGATAATCGTTTCAAGCGGCACGCATCACCTCCTGGCCCACTGGTCCAAAGGCTTGCGGGCTCGCTGCGACCTGCCTCAGTAACAACCAGACCGTGATGGCGGCCAGAAAGACATAGAGCAATGTGAAGGTAATGAAAGGCACGACCAGCCATGGAACGGGCGTGACTGCTTGGGCCGTCCTCATCACGCCATAAATAATCCACGGCTGACGGCCGACTTCGGTGACGACCCAGCCGGTCTCGATGGCGATGAAGCCCAGCGGCGCGGCTAAGATGATCGCACGCAGAAACCATCTTGCTTCGAGCCATGCCTTCGCTCTCTTGCGACGGGCTTGCCAGCATCGCCACGCCGCCCAAACTGCGATTCCCATCATCGCAACGCCGCACGCCACCATGATTTGAAACGATAAGTGCACAATTGCAACCGGCGGACGCTCTATTGCAGGAAAGTCGTTCAAACCTTCAACGGTCGCATTTGGATCGTTGTAAGCCAGTATGCTCAACCCGTACGGAATCTGAATCGCGTACCGGGTTACTCCTGCACCTTCATCTGGAATGCCGCCGATGCGGAGCGGCGCGCCCTTCTCGGTCGCAAATTGTCCCTCGAGCGCTGCGAGCTTCACCGGGAGATTCTTCGCCACCATCTTAGCGAGCAGATCCCCACTCAATGGCTGAAGAATCGCCGCGACTCCGCCAACCGTGAGAGCGATTGCCAACGCGGCTTTGTGAAATCGATTGTTTGCATCGCGCCGAAGCATGAACGCATGAATACCGGCGACGACAAAACCGGTGGCTGCATAAGCGGCCAAAGTCATGTGAAGCGTTTGCGCGAACGCCGCCGGATTCATCATCGCCGCAAGTGGATCGATATCGAGAGGTTTGCCATCAACGACGCGGAAACCCGTGGGAGTGTTCATCCATGCATTTGCGATGACGACGAAAATGCCCGAGAGCGCCCCGCTGACAGCAACCATCGCACCGGCTAACAAATGGGCTCGCGGCGGCACGCGATTCCACCCGTACAAGTAGATGCCAAGGAAGATCGCCTCGGTGAAGAATGCGAATCCTTCCAGCGAGAACGGCATTCCGATAATCGCGCCCGCGTATCGCATGAAGCCCGGCCAAAGCAATCCCAACTCGAATGAGAGTACAGTGCCTGAAACTGCGCCCACCGCGAACAGTATTGCCGTTCCCTTAGCCCAGCGTTTTGCCAACGCCAGATAGACTTCGTCTTTGGTTCGCAGCCATTGCCACTCGGCAATAATCATCAAGAGCGGCATTGCAATACCGATTGCCGCAAAGACGATGTGGAAAGCGAGTGACATCGCCATCTGCGACCGCGCTGCAAATAGGTCGTTCATGATCCTCAATGACCTAATCTTTGACAAGAGGGACCATCTCGTCTCGGGTGCCTTTATCGTCGCGTAAGTACGATTCGACGATCTCGTACATGCCAGGCTCGAACTCGGCGATGGCTAACGCCTCTCGCAGATGGTCACTCGAACCCGGGTTGTTACGCATCGCTTGGTAGTCCTCAATCGTTCGCCATTGTGCGTACATCGTGACCTTAGTGCCGTCGAGGCTTCGATGAAGGGTGGAGGACACGAAACCGGGCGCTTGGCGCACCGACGCAACGTTCGCGTGCGCGAGCAGGTCCACGAGCCGTTGCTGATTCGCGGGCTCAACTGTGAACACGTTAATGAACGTGACTAGCTTGGCGTCATTCGAGATCGTCATCGCGACTGGGAAGATTCTATTATCTTTTCATCATCTGTGCGTAACGAGCTGAACAAAAGCCTCAGAGTACAGCCCATCAGCTTTGCACGAGATGTCGCGTGAACCAATCCACCGCCGCGCGACTGGCTTCGTCCGCGCCCGAACCTCGATAGACGGAATAGTGGCCACCCTCAATCTCCAGCAATTGTTTAGGCGTAATCTTATCGCCCTTTGCAAGGATCATCAGGAGCGGGCGCGGCGCGATGAGTTCGATCGACTTCCCAGGGGCGTGTTCTGAGATCGCCTCGATCGAACTCATCGTCACCTGATTTCGCCAAGATGGTGCAATCGTTCTCTGAGCTTCCGCACCAAAGGCGTAGCTGTCCTGATCGATTTGGAGAGCGAAACCATGATCCGGTGGAGCGGCACTGGGGATATAGACTTCACCGCCATCTGTGGCGTGCCGTATGTGACTCTTCAATCCGCAGCTCCTTGCGAATACCTGAAATCGGTCCGCACCTCTCGCGCATCGATACCGAGCTTTCTCATGCGGTCGCGCAGTGTGCTTCGTTTCACACCCAATCGGGACGCTGCTCCATTGGAACCACTCACTCGCCCTTTGGTCTCCTTGAGAATGTTCACAATTTTTTTTTGCTCTTCGAAATTACCGACAACTTCCGCCGCATCTATCGCGCCGTCCGGCTTATCAGGTAAAGAAACCGCGAGTGTCTTGCCGCTTGTGAGAATAACTGATCGCTCTACAAGATTTTCTAATTCGCGCACGTTTCCCGGCCATGACAAGCGCTCTAATTTCTGCATCGTCGCGGACGGCACCGCATCGATTCGTTTGCCCATCCGGGCCGCGTACTTCTCCGTGAAGTGTCTTACCAGCAATGAAATGTCTTCGGGACGTTCACGCAAAGGCGGAATGCGGATCGGGAACACGTTCAACCGATAGTAGAGATCACTCCGGAATTGTCTCTCGGTCATCATCTCTTTTAGATCGCGGTTAGTCGCCGCCACCAGCCGTACGTCAACGCTCTTGGTCCGCGCGCTACCCACCCTCTCGTACGTGCGTTCCTGCAGGGTCCGCAAAATTTTGGGTTGTAGCTCCAGCGGCATGTCACCTACTTCATCGAGAAACAGGGTGCCATGGTCCGCCAATTCAAGCCGGCCTGGCTTCTGGATGTACGCGCCGGTGAACGCCCCGCGCTCATGTCCGAAGAGTTCACTCTCGAACAGCAAACTTGGTATAGCGGCGCAGTTGAGCGTGAGAAAGGGTTCCTTTTGCCGTCGGCTGCG
>WNFP01000838.1_pt1 | contig 23911 bp, 17 predicted proteins | sample 5400201 | NCBI WGS metagenome assembly WNFP01 (sample SAMN13153355, study PRJNA577476) | soil metagenome | isolation source: 115 cm saprolite under Madrone tree | place: USA:California | collected 2016-06-14
TCGTCGGATATGCGCTCGGCTGCACCAGCACGACATCGATGCCGAGTTGTGAAAGCTCATAACGGTAGCTATCGGTTAGCGCCTCCAAAGCGTACTTTGACGCTCCGTAAAGACCGAGGAATGGAAAAGTCACGCGACCGAGAATCGAGCCAATGTTGACGACAAGACCATCGCGTTGGGCGCGTAGCGTTGACAGTGTAGCGCGCAATAGGCGCTGGACGCCGATGACGTTCACCTCAAACAGATCACGTAATTGACCGGTCGTGAAGCTTTCGGATACACCGGCAGAAAAGACGCCAGCATTGTTAATAACCACATCGAGCTTGCCTCCCGATCGAGCGAGTAGGGACTTGATGCCGTCCTCTACCTCGGCATCGCTGGTTACGTCGAGCGCCAACACCTCGACACCCTTTCCGCGAAGAGCTACAGCGGCAGCGCTATTTCGGCCAGCCAAGTCACGAACCCCGCCGTAGACCTTATGGGCATCGGCGGCCAGAGTTTCGGCCATGTCGCGGCCGAAACCACTGGACGCTCCAGTAATGAGGATCGTTTTGCTAGTTTTTTTCATAATTGGACCCTTTCGAATTGCTCCTTCTCGTCTCGGACGGCTCCTCGCGGCCAAAACCGTCTTCTTTACTTCTATTGCTCCGCGCCACTATATATGAGGTTCATCATCTAAGTATGGTACAGGAATTTCTGTGGCGCAGGGAGAGACCGCGGGGGGGCTCGTATGAAGGTGTTCTGGTTCGGTGGTTGATGCCGCGGGATGCTCGGGGTCGGCAGTGTATCTGAGCAAACGGGGACAGTCAGCGAAGGAAAACCGCGAAAACACTTGATTAGCGCATCTTGCGAGTCGCCTCGAGGATCTGGGCCTCAGCTGCGGCGAGGATGGAAGTCGAAAGACGCGGGTCCGGAACGATTCGGGCCAGCGTTACGGCGCCGACCATGGCAGCGGCGATGGCCGTGGCTTTCGCCACGATTTCTTTGGCCGAGCCTCGCTTGAGCCGACGGCTGATCACCTGGACGATTCGAAGAAAGCCCTCAGTAGCTTCGCGGCGTGTTCGCGTGTCGGAGCGGGCCAGTTCGCTGCCGACGGTGGCGAGCGGACAGCCGGTTCGCGCGTTGTCCCTGTGATTGCGTGAGAGATACTCCCCGACAATTTTCGTCAGATCCCCCTCGGAATCAAGGTCGGCAGTGAGCGAGCTGAAGGCTTTTCGGCACGCTTCCGCGACGAGTTCGTCTTTTGACGAGAAATGCCGGTAGAAGCCGCCATGCGTCAGGCCTGCGGCTTTCATCACCCGCGCGAGTCCTGCGTCGTTGATGCCGTGAGCCATGAACTGGTCGGCGGCGACCTCCAGAATGTGCTCGCGTGTTTTTGCCGTCTCCGCTTTGGATTTACGCATAGGGTGTTCCCCCCGGAAAACTTTCCGCTTGCCCGACGTACCGTTTAGATGATATCAAACATCTGTATAGATGACCATGGTCATCTAAATGGTGAAGGGTGGTAGGGGAAAGCAGAGTGATCGAGTTTGGCTCATACAGGTTGGGCAGTGTTGCGGACGCGAAGCGTCCGTTCGTCCGCCCGCCGGTTTACGCGGTCTGTGTTTTGATCAGCATGCTTGCAGGCGGGTGCGCCGTCGGGCCGAAGTACAAGGCTCCCTCTGTAACGGTATCGCCGTTTCATGGAGCTTCCTCGGTCGATGCGCGCAAAACCGGCTTGGCCGCGCCGCCACTCGACCGCTGGTGGGAGGGATTTGGCGATCCTGAGCTCGCTCGAATTGTTCAGCGGGCGCTCGGTCAGAATCTAGACCTCGCAGCTTCGCTCGCCCGAGTCGATCAGGCACGTGCCGCGGCCAAAGAAGCCGGCGCGCGTCTTAAGCCTTCTGGGACCCTGAACGCCCAGTCGACCTCGTTCCGGCAATCGCTCGAAAGCCAGGTCGGGAGATACGCCGGCGCCTTTCCGACCTTCAGCCGGAATCAGAGTTACTTGGATCTCGGAGTAGCTGCCTCATGGGAGATCGATCTTTTCGGTGGTCTCAGGCGCGGAGCGGAGGCGGCGACGGAGGAAGAGCAGGCAGCGGAGGCGGAACATTTGGGCACGCGCGTCTACGTCGTTGCGGAAGCAGCCGACGCGTACATGCAAATTCGGGGGACCCAGGCGCGGCTGATTTTCACAAAGGAACAGATCGCGACCGACGAGCACCTGCTCCAACTTGTCTCGCAGCGAAAGGCGGCGGGGATCGCTTCGGACCGTGAGCAGGCGCAGGCGGAAGCCGTCCTCGCGCAGGCTAGGGCTGCTGTGCCACAGCTCGAGATCATCCTCGAAGCGCAGCTCAATCGTCTAGACGTTCTGATGGGAGCACAGCCCGGCACCTACGCAGCCGAGCTGGCCGCGCCGTCTGACATCCCCGTAATCCCCTCCATTACCACTCTCGCAGACCCGTCCGATCTGCTGCGCCGCCGCCCGGACATCATTGCAGCGGAGCGAAGGGTCGCCGCTTCGAACGCGCGGATCGGCCAGGCGCTCGCGGAATACTACCCGAAGATCTCACTTTCGGGCTTCCTTGGAAACGAAGCCATCAGTCCCGGAAATTTGTTCCGCGAAAAGGGGTTCCAGCCCAGCGCCGTAGCGGGGCTGCGCTGGAGGCTCTTCGATTTCGGAAGGGTTGACGCGGAAGTGACGCAGGCGAGAGGGGCGAACGCCGAAGCGATTTTGCTGTACCGGAATTCCGTGCTGCACGCGGCGGAGGACGTCGAAGATTCGTTCAGTCTTCTCGGTCGCTCCGAAGCAAGAGGCGACGAGATTCTCATCGAAATTGGCGCACTGCAGCGAGTCCGAGATCGTTCGCTCGAAGCGTATCAGGCGGGAGTTATCGGTCTTACGGATGTGCTGGACGCGGAACGGCAACTTCTCGTGGCCAAGGATGATCTGGCCGTCGCAAGGCAGACGGCAGCACAGGCGGCGGTGGGCTCGTTTCGTGCACTGGGCGGAGGGTGGACGCCGTGAGATTTCGAACCGGGCGGATCGACGAATCGTTCGGACACCTAAAAAAAGAAGTGTTGGAGAAGCGATCGATGAAAGTTGGGACATACATTGGAATCGCAGTTGCGTCACTTGTGTTAACCACCGCTGGCTGCGGGAAGCATGTTGAGGCGGACCCGAGAACGGAGCCCGAACTCGTACGAGTCGCGGTCGTGGCGCATCCCGAGGGGGGCACGCAATTTTTTACCGGAGTCGTCGCAGCCCGCGTTCAGAGCGATCTCGGCTTTCGCGTTTCGGGCAAAGTCATTCGGCGGTTAGTGGATGTCGGCCAGCATGTGCATTCCGGACAGCCGCTTATGCGGATCGACGTCACCGACTACGCGCACGTGATCACGGCGCAGTCGGAAAACGTGGCATCCGCCAAAGCCCGGGCTGACCAGGCGGCTGCGGACGAGCAGCGCTACCGCGGCCTGGTTCGAACCGGAGCGGTGTCGGCTTCGACGTATGACCAGATCAAGGCGGCTGCCGATTCGGCGCAGGCACAGCTCGCCGCCGCGGGAGCTCAGGAGAAGATCGCCAGGGATCAGGGCGATTATTCGATCCTGGTCGCGGACTCGAATGGAACGGTTGTCGAGACGCTGGCGGAACCTGGGCAAGTGGTCGCTGCGGGGCAGACGGTTGTGAAACTAGCCCACGCGGGACCGCGCGAAGCCACTGTGTATCTACCGGAAACAGTGCGGCCCGCTCTCGGGACGGTCGCGAAGGCGACTCTTTTCGGACAAACAGGGGAAACACCCGCCCGGCTCAGGCAGCTCTCCGACTCGGCCGATCCCGGCACACGGACGTTCGAGGCTCGCTACGTGCTTCAGGGGCGCGACGCAAATGCTCCTCTCGGCGCGACCGTCACAATCGAGCTGCCGCTGCCAAAAACATCCCAATCGGTCGCAGTGCCCAACGCGGCAATCACGAATCGCGGCAAGGGTGCCGGCGTCTGGGTGCTCGACAGAAAGGCCTCTACAGTTTCGTTTCGCCCGGTCAAGGTTCTCCGCATGACAGAAGAAAGCGCCATTGTTTCGGATGGTGTGCACGCTGGAGAAGAGATCGTGTCGCTTGGGGCTCACTTGCTTTCCGAGGGGCAGCACGTCCGTGTAACTCCAGTTGAGGCGGCCTCCCGATGAGTGATTTCGAAGTACAAGAACCGCAATTCAAGCAGGAAATTGAGGCCGAACAAGGTTTCAATCTTTCCGCCTTGGCGGTTCGCGAGAAGTCCGTGACTTTCTTCTTCCTTCTTGCGGTGATTGTCGCTGGCACGATCGCCTACTTGCAGCTAGGTCGCGCGGAAGATCCAACATTCACGATCAAAGTCTTCACCGTCACGGCAGCCTGGCCAGGAGCAACAGCGCAAGAGATGCAGGATCTCGTCGCCGAGCCGCTCGAAAAGCGCATGCAGGAGTTGAAGTATTACTACCACGTCGACACATTCACGAGACCGGGACTCGCATTCCTTACGGTGACGCTGCAGGACTACACGCCTCCTGAAGAACTCCAGGAAGAGTTTTACCAAGGCCGAAAGAAAATCCAGGATGAAGCGCCGAAATTGCCAAAGGGCGTTTTCCCTCCCGTAGTGAACGACGAATATACGGACGTGATTTTCTCCGTCTATGCATTAAAAGCTCGCGACCTTCCGCTGCGTCTTCTCACCAGAGAAGCGGAGTCACTTCGCCAAGAGCTGTTGCACGTGCCTGGGGTCAAGAAAGTGAACATTCTTGGGGAGCGCCCGGAGCGGATTTTTGTCGAGTTCTCTTACGACCGCATCGCGACACTGGGCATCAAGCCCGAGGACGTCTTCGAAGCTCTGGTGCGGCGGAACGCGGTGACGCCCGCCGGATCAATCGATACGCAAAACCAGCGAGTCTACATCCGATTGGACGGCGCGCTGGATGATCTTGAGGACGTTCGCGACACTCCAATCGTCTCCGGCGGTCGGACTCTAAAACTGTCCGACATCGCCGATGTGAAGCGTGGATATGAGGATCCCGCGTCTTTCCTGGTTCGCCATAGTGGCGATCCAGCGATGATGCTGGATGTAGTGATGCAGGATCGTTTCAACGGATTGGAACTTGGCAAAGCACTTGACGTCGAACAGAAGAAGATTCAATCCAATTTGCCGGTGGGATTCGGCTTCTCGAAGGTAATCGATCAGGCGGAAGTCATCAAGAACGCGGTAGACGAGTTTCAACTTAAATTCTTCGTGGCGTTGATGGTCGTAATGGTCGTCAGCCTCGTTAGTCTTGGCTGGCGCGTTGGAATTGTTGTTGCAGCTGCGGTTCCCCTCACCCTTTCGGCGACGCTCGTTGTCATGTTGCTTGGCGGCATCAATCTCGATCGTATCTCGCTGGGCGCTCTCATCCTTGCTTTGGGGCTACTGGTGGATGACGCGATTATCGCGATCGAAACCATGGTCGTAAAAATGGAAGAGGGCTGGGACCGGATCAAGGCCGCGAGCTACGCCTGGAGCCACACGGCTGCTCCGATGCTCGCAGGGACTCTCGTCACGATCATCGGTCTGATGCCGATCGGCTTTGCCAAATCCTCCCCTGGAGAATATGTTCGCAATCTTTTCTGGGTTGTCTGCATTGCGTTGCTCACGTCGTGGATCGTTGCTGTTACGTTCACACCATATCTGGGAGTGAAGTTGCTGCCCAACATCCCTCCGATAGCCGGTGGATATGCGGCAATTTACGAGACGCCAAACTATCAAAAGTTTCGCCGGGTCATCGTATGGGCGGTATCGCACAAATTTGTCGTTGCCGCCGCGGTGGCTGCGCTTTTTCTAGTCGCGGTTTTCGGCGCGCGTTTCGTCGATCAGCAATTTTTCCCCAACTCCGACCGAACCGAAATTCTCGTCGACGTTACTTTGCCGCAAGGCGCAAGCATCGAAGCAACCAGCGCGAGTGCCGCGAAAATTGAGAATTGGTTGAAGAAACAACCGGAAACCCAACTCGTCACCTCGTACATCGGGGGAGGCGCTCCCCGCTTTTTCCTGGCGTACAACCCCGAACTTCCCAATCCAAATTTCGCAAAACTCATAGTCGTTACAGCGAATGCAAAGGCACAGGCCCGCCTTCTGCAGCGGCTTCGTGAAAGTTTGGCTGCCGGACTTGTTCAGGAAGCGCGCGTCAGGGCTTCGCGTTTTGTCTTCGGGCCCTACTCTCCGTGGCCTGTCGCTTTTCGAGTTTCCGGTCCCGATTTGGCGAAGTTGCGTGCTATCTCCGACGAGGTTTTGGTGAAGATGCAGGCCGACCCTCACACACGACAGGCGAATGAAGACTGGGGAGAACGCGCGCCAACCGTTCATTTCGTTCTTAACCAAGACCGGCTTCATCTGATTGGGCTCTCGTCGAGCGAGGCGGGTAAGCAAATCGACTTCTTGCTGACGGGTCTGGCCCTGACCCAGGTCCGTGAAGACATCCGCACAGTCGACGTCGTGGCTCGGACCTCGGGGCTCAACAGGTTGGACCCGACCAAGCTGATGAACATGACGCTTACCAGCCGGGATGGCCGTTCCATTCCTCTCAGCCAAGTCGGCAAGGTCGAGGTGCGCGAAGAAGACCCGATTCTGAAGCGGCGTGATCGCGTTCCGAGTATCACCGTACAATGCGACATCGACGACGCTCTGCAGCCGCCGCAGGTTTCGGGTGAAATTCTAAAGGCTATCCAACCGATTGTCGCCGGACTTCCTGACGGGTATTCAATTCAGATTGGTGCCAGCGACGAGGAGTCCGCAAAAGCCAATGCGGCGTTAGCCGCGGTATTTCCGATCATGGTCGTTTGCATGCTCGTGGTCATTATTTTCCAGGTTCGCTCACTGCCTGCATTGGCAATGACCCTGCTTACTGCACCGCTCGGATTGGTGGGAGTAGTTTCGATCCTTTTGGTCTTCCGGCAACCCTTCGGCTTTGATGCCATTTTGGGGCTGATCGCCCTGGCCGGAATCCTGATGCGCAACACTCTCATCCTCGTCGGACAAATCAAAACAAATCGTGAAGAAGGCCTCGATACGTTTCACGCGATCGTTGAAGCGACAGTTCAGCGGTCGAGGCCCGTCGTCTTGACTGCACTCGCAGCGGTGCTGGCCTTCGTTCCACTTACATTCTCCGCGTTCTGGGGGTCACTCGCCTACGCATTAATTGGCGGAACCGCGTTAGGAACAGTGCTTACGTTGGTTTTCCCGCCCGCACTTTATTCGATTTGGTTCCGGGTGAAAGATTCAGCCGGGAAAGCCGGAGCTATGGAGGTTGCTACCCAATGAAATCGACTGAATCTGGGCATTGGGTCAGTTTTGTTTTCAAACAGCCTCAAGAAAGGCATCCATCGTGAACATCGACGCTCGGCTCATAGACTCGGCACTTCGAGGTTGGAAGCTAAACATCGATCGTATCGATGAGTTCTTCCATCCGCTTTCAGAAGAACAACTCCAAAAAGAGATCGCGCCTGGAAGAAACCGTTTGATTTACTTGTGGGGCCATATCACCGGGTTCAACGATGCTTTATTCCCGCTGCTTGGTCTTGGACCAAAGCTCTATCCCGATTTGGAACACATGTTTCTATCGAATCCAGATCGCGCCGTTCCGACAATCTATTCGGGCAAAGAGTTGAAAGGAATCTCAACCCGAATCAATAATTCACTCTGGGGTGCGTGCGTCGAATCTAATTCTTACCGGCCATCAAGAGTCACGAGAAAACCGTTTCGCGAAAAACCCTTTGGATGGCGTTGGATGCAAAAACGCTCACTTCGACTGCAAGACTGCCTCAATAGCAGCGACCAGATCCGCATACTCGAATGGATCATCGTCGCGCCGACCGTTGATAAAGAACGTTGGAGTGCCGTTGACGCCGCTGCGAGCTCCGCCTGCAAAATCGGCGCGGACCTTGGCCAGGAATTCACGTTTCTCAAGAGCTGCGAGTAAGTCCGCCGAGGCAAGCTTCAGCCGCTTAGCTAGCTCTTGAAAGAGTTCGCCGCCGAGGCGATTCTGGCTTTCAAAAAGGAGATCGTGCATTTCCCAGAATTTCCCGTGCGCGCCCGCAAACTCCGCGGTTTCCGCGGCGGACTCCGCATGGGGATGTATTTCGTTCAACGGGAAATTCCGAAATACGAAGCGCAGGCGCTTGCCAAAGTGTTTTTGAACGCGCTTGACGATCGGATAGGCATGCCCGCAATGGGGGCATTCGTAGTCGCCATACTCGACCAGAGTGAGTGCAGCGTTTTCGTCGCCTTGGATGTGATCCGCCGTACCAACTGGCACCTTGAGTGTGCTCATAGAATTCTCCTATTTCGGCAAGCTCTCGAGGGCTTGAAGTATCCCGTCGGCGCCGGGGTTTACGGCGACCGGTGAGCAGTAACTCCACGTGATGATTCCATTCTTGTCGATCACGAAGAGAGCGCGTTCGCAAAAGCCGTCCGATTTCCGATAGGCTCCATACTTCAGCGCGGCCGCGCCTTTGGGCTCGAAATCCGCCAGCAGGGGAAAGTGCAGATGCCTGTCTTTCGCAAAGGCTTCGTGGCACCAAACGCCGTCGACTGAAATTCCGAGTAGCTCTGCTTTGTATTTCTGAAACTCGGGAAGGATTTCGTTGTACAGAGCCATTTGATCACCGCATACCGGACTCCAGTCCGCGGGATAAAATGCCAGGATTACTGGCTGGCCGCGCAGCTCGCTAAGAGACAGACTTTGATCGGGTGTAACGTGAAGGGTGAACTCTGGAGCCGAAGCTCCAGGCGGTAATATAGCGGTCATCACATCCTCCGTTGAATATGGAGAATACTCCAGCATAGCCCCTTTGGCATTTGCTCCCGACGGCGCGCCGGAGGCGACCTTGCAGGGTCCACAGGAGAAGGGTACGATGAGCGAATTATGAGGTCCAAATCGCAAATTCCGGTCGATAGGCCACGCGCCGCGAAGCCGAGGTTGGATGCGAGAGGAGGGACCAGGAGATGAGCGACATCGAAGATCCAAAAACAATTGAGGACGCGCCAAATAGGCTCACACGACGCGAATTAATCAAGGGAGTAATCGTAGGCGGCGTGGCAATTTCCTCTGCAAGTTATCTCTTCCGCGCCTCCAGTCTGGCAAGCCAGTCTGTTCGCGGCACCGGTGAAAGGCTGCTCACCATCAACGTCAACGGGCAGAAGCGGCGGGCAGACGTCATGAGACAAGAAACGCTGGCCTGGACCCTGCGCCACAAACTAGGACTCACCGGCACGAAACTGGGGTGCGACCGAGCCGAATGCGGTTCTTGTACCGTGCTGATCGACGGCGTGCCGTACTATTCCTGCTCGGTGCTGACACACACGGTGCGCGATAGGAAAGTCCTGACAATCGAAGGGCTGGCGAGCTCCGACGGCACGCTGCACCCAGTCCAACAAGGCGTCATCGATGAACAAGGATTCCAGTGCGCGTTCTGCATGCCGGGCTTCATCATGGCGGCGGTGGCGTTCCTGAAGACGAATCCCAAGCCCACCCGGAGCGAACTGGCGCAGGGCCTCTCGGGGAATCTGTGCCGGTGCCAGGACTACGACAAGATTCTGACCGCGATGATGCGCGGCGCAGAGAACATGAGGAGGGCAAGCCGTGTCTAATGGAGATGTTGGATCTGTCGAAGCGACTCCGCGTGTGTACGGGGCTGGACACAAATTGATCGGCAAGGATTACGTAACGGCTGACCTTTACGCGAAGGTCACAGGGCAGGCAAAGTACGCGGAGGACTTTCACGCCGAAGGAATGCTGTTCTGCAAGCTGCTCCTCAGCCCCTTGCCGCATGCGCGCGTGAAGCGCCTCGATGTGCGCCAAGCGCTGGCAATGCCCGGCGTGAAAGCGATTCTCACGGCCGACGAACTTCCACCTCCGGCCGATACACTCACCGACAATGGTACGGTGATTCGGGCCAACCCAAAGAGCGAGCGGGCGCTGACCATGGAACCGCTCTACCAAGGCGAACCGATTCTTGCTGTGGCCGCGGTCGATGAGCTCACTGCCGCTGAAGCGATTGAAAAGATTCGACTCGAGTTCGAACCGCTTCCCTTCGTCATCGACCCGCTCGATACCTTGCGATCCGGTGGCCCCAATCCCAGAACGGACGGAAACATCTGGGTGCATTCTCCGACGCCGGCGGCCGTGGCGGGAGCTCCGCCACCGGCCCCGCCGCCTCCCACGATCGGAGCGCTCAAGTGGACCGAGGCGGAGTTCGCCGACGCGAAGTACGGGCGTCTGCCGATGGGGAAAACGCCCGATGAATGGTCGTACGGCGACATCGACACGGGGTTCAAGAATGCGGCGCTAGTGCTCGATGAAACGTTTGTGACGCCGGACACGAGCCATCAGCCGCTTGAGACGCGCAGTGCGCTGGCGTACTGGCAGAACGGGAAGGTCTACGTTCACACCGGCACGCAGAGCACCGCGCAGACCGTTCCTGCCATCGCGAGATGGTTGAACATCGATGTGAGCAAAGTTGTTCTCGTCAGCGAATATACCGGAGGCGGCTTCGGCAGCAAGGTCACGGCGGGCGTTTCGCTGATTATTCCTGCGCTCCTATCGAAGAAGGCCAATGCGCCGGTGATGATGCGGATCAGCCGGGAAGAGGAGACTTTCATCGGCCGCGCGCGGCCCAGTCTGCTAGGGCGGATGAAAGTCGGCTTTTCCAAGGACGGGCGGATCATCGCGCTCGACATGTTCGTTATCTCCAACAACGGCCCCTATGACGCAAACGGCGATGTCCCCACATCGGGGCGTATCGTGTCGCTCCTCTACCAACCAGAAGCCATGCGCTGGCGCGGAGTCACTGTGCTGACGAATACGCCGCCCAGAAGTGCGCAGAGCGCGCCTGGCGGCCTGCAGGGCATCGTTATTATGGAGCCGATCATCGCGAAAGCGGCGCGCAAGCTCGGGCTCGACCAAGTCGCCATCCGCCGAGTCAATTGTCCGGAGGGCAAGGCGCCATTCGGGCCGGAAGTGAAAGGCAAGCGGTCTTATGCGACGAGCGCGTTCCTCAAGGAAGCCCTCGACCGCGGGGCAGAACAGTTCAAATGGGGTGAGAGGGTCGCGCGCACGCCGAAGCGGATCGGTACAAAGGCGCGCGGCGTCGGCGTATCGCTCAGCTGTTATGTCGGCGGCACGGTCGGATTCGATGGTCTCCTCATTATCAAGCCGGATGGCCGTGTGAACTTCCAGTCCGGAATCGGCAACCTGGGAACGGAGTCAGTCATCGACGTACATCGCGCGGGAGCCGAAGTTCTCGGAGTGCCCTGGGAGAAGTGCGACGTTACATGGGGCGACTCGTCGAAGAACCTTCCGTTCACCTGCGTTTCCGGCGGCAGCCAGACGACTCACGCGATGACACGCGCTGCCTACGCGACCGCGATGGATGCCCGGCAAAAACTCAAGGAGATTGCAGCCAAGAAGCTCGGCGGCAAGCCAGAGAATTACGATGTTGCCAACGAGCGCGTATTTCGCAAGGGCGGTGGCGCCGGCATGACTCTGGCGCAGGCCGCGAAGTACGCGATTCAACTCGGCGGCATCTACGATGGCCACGAAGTATCCGCCGACCTCAACAGGCGGACTAAGGCGGCGGCGGCGGCGCTTGCGGGCCAGGGCCTTTTGGCGGCCGCGAAGGACAACTACCCTCGCGATGGCGCGACATTTTCCTACATTGCCAGCTTTGCCGAGGTCGAAGTGGATGTGGAGACCGGCAAGTACAACATCGTCGATTTCCTCGCCTACGCCGATGTGGGCTCGGTAATTCATCCCCGCTCGCTTGGCGGCCAAGTGCTGGGCCGGTCCATTCTGGGGATTGGGCATGCCATTGGACAGAAGTGGGTGTACGACCCTCATTACGGCGCCATGCTTTCGACGCGCTTTTATCAGAGCAAGCCGCCAACAATTTTGGACGTGCCCGTCGATATGCAATGGGCGGCGCTCGATATTCCAGATCCCGAAACACCGGTCGGCGCCCGCGGTGTGGGCGAACCGCCTGTTGGAGGCGGGTGCGCCTCCATCTTAAACGCGCTTTCGGATGCCCTTGGTGATGAGATTTTTCAGCGCGCGCCCGTTAACGCCGACACCATTCTCACGTCCCTCGAAGCGGGACGTCCCATGCAACATCCCCTAATGGCGCACATTTAGTGGGGATGCGAAAGGAGAGGCCATGGCCGTAATCCGAGACGTCATGCCGGCTTTCGAGCTGGTTCAGCCGGACTCTGTTACTGATGCGCAGAAGGTGCTCGAGCAGCAGGGCGACAACGGCTGGGTGCTGGCCGGAGGCATGGATAGCTTCGATTGGCTCAAGGACCGCATCAAGAAACCAAAGGTGGTCGTCGATTTGAGCGGGATCGGGGAACTCAAGGGAGTTCGCACCGCCGCCGACGGCATCGAGATCGGAGCGATGACCACGCTGACGGAAGTAGTCCAGCATCCCGTCATCAGAGAGAAGTACAAGCTGCTGGCGGAGAGCGCGGAATTGGTAGCCTCGCCACAGATCCGGAACCAGGGCACGCTTGGCGGCAACGTGTCTCAGGATGCTCGATGCTGGTATTACCGCGCCGGTTGGCCTTGCTACCGCGCGGGTGGGAACATCTGCTATGCCGATACGCCGGAGGGCCGCAACCGGGAGCACGCGATTCTGCATGCGGACCGCTGCGTGGCGGTGAATCCTTCTGACTCTGCTCCCGCGCTTATTGCCCTCGATGCCAAATTCGTGATTCGCACTTCCAAGGGTGAGCGCGTGGTGGACGCCGAGGACTACTTCATCGGACCTGAAATCGACATCACCCGGCTGCACATCTTGAAGCCCGGGGACCTGCTGACGGCCATTCGTATTCCGTCCACGTGGGCTGGCGCACAGTTTTATTTTGAGAAAGTGCGGGACCGGAATGTGTGGGACTTTCCGTTGCTCAACGTGGCCTCAGCGATGGTGGTGTCAAGCGGCAGCATCGAGCGAATGCGCATAGCGGTGAACGGCGCGGCTGCTCGTCCTCTGCGCTTGAAGGTTGTCGAAGACGCCGTCCGCGGCAAACCGCCGAATGCTGCAACCGGAGAAATGGCGGGGAAACTGGCGGTGCAGGGAGCTGTCCCCTTGCAGTTCAATGCTTACAAGGTCCCGCTGATGAGGAATCTGGTGAAGCGCGCCATCGGAGGAGTGCAGGAGGCAACATGGACTTCCTAGAGTGGGCCACCAGTCCGTGGGGGCAGAATGTCCCGATCCACATTGCTTGGTTCTTGATATGGGTAGCAGCGATCGCCGGATTGGTCTTCCTTATGGTTCACGCCACTTATATCCGGTATTTCGCCAAAGCCAGGGAGTTTGCGAACAGCGACTCACCTGTGGTCACGGTGCGCATACCTGAGCGTGTGCCCAGGCACTCGCTGGCCGCGCGGCTGTTCCACTGGATTATGGCCGCCTCCATGTTCACGTTGCTATTTACCGCCTTTCTCCCGAAGGTGGGTGTCCAGTTCGAATGGGTCACCTATCATTGGATCGCGGGTTCCGTATTGGCCGTATCCATCCTCTTTCACATCATTCACGCGTCCTTCTTTATGGACTTCTGGTCGATCTGGCCGGACAGGATTGACCTGCGGGACACGTCGAGAAGAATACTCCGGTTTGTGGGGAAGTCCGCGCCACCGCCGGACAGATTCGCCAAGTATCCTTTGGAGAACAAGCTTTACCACGGCGCTATCATCGCGGCAGGTCTGTCCTCGATCGTAACCGGTGTGTTTATGATGTTTCGCGTACGCACGATCTTTTTCCCCCGCAATCCGTATCTGTTCAGCGACATGAGCTGGGGCATGATGTACGTGCTACACGGACTGGCAGGCGTCGGACTGATCGCTTTGATCATGGTGCATATCTACTTTGGGCTGCGGCCGGAGAAACGCGCCATTACGAAGTCGATGATCTTCGGCTGGATGAGCCGCGACTTCTATCTGAAAGAACACGATCCGGCGCGATGGCCGGTCGAAGCCTCAGCGTCGCCTGCGAGCTCCCAGGGAGCCAGGACCGAGGGGTTAACAGATGCTGGCTGATATCTCGGAACGCTGCGACACGATCGAAGAATGCTACGAGTTTATGCTGGCCTACGCCGCGCAAGGGCTTCCCAGTGACGAGGGCAGCCGGTCAGGCGGACAAATACGCGAATACCTGGGTCGCGCCGCAAAGGCGATGTCTGGCCTGGCAGAGAGCTGCGCGACGGCCGTGAAAGAAGAGCGCTTTGAGCCGGGTGAACGGTACCAGGCGTTCTTTGCGGTGCTTGACCGCGACGCACACGACTCGCTCGCCGCGGTTGAGCTGGTTCTCGCACAACCCACCATCAGCTCTCAATTGATCGACAATCTGAACGCGTCCATCCATCTCCGCGCGCTGCTCACCGATCTGTTTCTTCTAAGTGAAATCGCAAACACTCAGCGCAGAGCGGCAAAGCCGATGGCTTCGTGCGGCTAGGACTTCCGTTTTTGCGATTCTCGGGCGAATGAAACCAGGCGGACCCTGTGCAATTTCAGTCGGAGAAGTTCTACTTTCTCACACACCTCCGTGACCAAGCTCGTTTGCGGTCGTTCTACTTCGGGCCACAACACTCGACTGTACGACCCAAACTGGGGCTAGATGACCCCTGGGTCGGCACCCTCACCATCACCGCTCACCGTTCCACTGCCGTGGTCATGACTAATTTGCCCGATGCGTTGTCCGTGTAGTGACTGCGCGGCATTCTGCAGAACGAAGTCCGCGACGCCCTGGCCGATGACGTTGCCGTCCAGGCACGCATTCCGAAAGTGAATGCCACCGAAGACGCGGGCGTTGTTTACCTCCAGCACGGCTTGGGAAAAGCTTGGAAACGATCGCAGAACGCCCGGCAGCTTCTCGGAGTCCACGGAGAACGGGGTGTTGTCGCCAAAATATGCGGCTAAGATCCCGGCCGCTGCGGCGCTGACAGTTGAGTGCCCGGAGGGGTATTCAGGAAAATTAGGTGTGATTCCGGGCGGCACGGTTTGCAGCAGCGGTATCCACGCAGGGTCGGCAACTGTTGCCGGATTGCCATCGAGACTCGCCAAAACGATCGCGGTTATGGGCCGCCAGAATACGTAGTAGTATTTCGCATCCCAGCAGGCGATCGCTGCGTCTGCCATCGCAACGTTCAGCAACGCAAACAGATGCGCATTGTCTGACAGCGTCAGATTGCGTTCGGCGGAGATCATCCTCGCGATCCGGTTCCAATAACCCGGGGTATTGCCGTTCCAGAACAGAGCTACCTCGGTCTGGTCAGCCGTCCGCGGTGAACCGAAGGCGCTTCCCATCACCTTCACCTCGTTGAATACGGCCGTGTAGCGATCGCTCGTCAAGGCGGGCGGACCGGCAGTGCGGAATTGGCTCGGTGAATTGATCACCCATGGAGTCACGCGCGCGAGCTGCGGCACCGCGCCTGGCGAAAAATCCGGCGGCGTCGGACGCCACTCGCCAAGGGCGAGCCCGCCGACAAACGGCGGAGGGGGCGGCGCGAAACCATCCGTACTGCGCCAAGCCATGATGTCATTCGCCACTTTTTGGCCCCACTGCACGCCGAGTGCGATGGACTGACTGTTCTCCTCCGCCGAGTTGGAAGCAATGGCCGCGAGGGACGCCTGAAGGTTTGCATCCAGCGCAGTTTTCTGCGACGGGTACAGCACTACAAGAGTGGCGTATGCGGCCTGAACAGCTGCTGCCCGTTTTGATGCTCCCATTGGGGCGGCAAAGTCAACATGAATGGGAGTGTACCGGCGTTCGATTCCGTTCACCGCATCGAACACCGCCGCTTCCACAATCGCTGTCACGCGGGTTGAAACCACCGGGCTGGTTTTGCCGTTGGCTATCGTCTCCAACATAATTTGGTTCCAGTCGGTCACAACATCGGCCTTCAATCGACTGGGTAGGACGACGGCGATGACCAATAGCAGCACCGCCATCTGGAGTACCGCAGAGCGACCCGGCATGCTAATCCGCTTGTTACGGATAACCATCCTGCTTGGCTCCTTTACGTCTGTTTTCGCGGTTTCCATTGGAAAGCTCCTTTATCGTAAGACCTGGGTTTCGAAATGAGGCCTCACTGAACGGTGAGCGTCACTGTCGTTGAGTACTGTATAGAGCCGTACGTCGCGGTGACCGTGACGCTGAAGTTCTGAGGTGAGGACCTCCTGACACAGGCTCAAGCGGGTTGCTGCTGCGGCTGATCGTCCGCCCTTATTTGTGTCGTGGCGCTGAGTATTGACTTGCTGGATGAATAGATCAATTCACTGCGCATCTACGCGGGGTCAACTGTGCGTCTACCTGCAAGTCGCGTGGTTTGAATGGATTGGCTCATATTCGCACGTGTCGCCGCTCGCTTCCTGACCGTGTTATGCTCCCTGCAACGGTCACGGCCTTGCCAAACCTGCCCCATTCCCCACACCTCCGGCGCTTTGATCAGTTTGAGCTGGATCTGCGAACTGCTGAAATTTACAAAGAGGGTAAGCGCATCAAGTTGCAGGATCAGCCGTGTCAGGTGCTGGCGCTGCTGACCGAGCGTCCCGGCGAGCTGGTCACGCGGGAAGAACTACAAAAGAGGCTGTGGCCGAACGAAACGTTCGTGGACTTCGACCACGGCGTGAATATCGCCATCAATAAGCTACGCGACGCTCTGGGTGATTCAGCCGAACACCCGCGCTTTATTGAGACTCTTCCGCGCCGCGGATATCGCTGGCTCACGCCGATTGAACACGCCGGAGACATCAGCGCGAAGGTACGGGTCGCTGTCCCCGTAAGTGCGCCACCTGAGATGCGATCAAGCCCCGGCGGCGCCACCGCGGCAGTTCCTGCGTCCAAAGTCCGGCTGCTGCCAGCAACATCGGGGATTGCATTTCTCTGCGTGCTGGCTCTGCTTTTCGCACTTGATGTGGGTAAGCTCAGAACTCGGCTGCTGGGCAGCGCTGTTCCGGTGCGCGTCCAGTCCCTAGCTGTTCTCCCTTTGGAGAATCTCTCCCATGAACCAGAACAGGAGTATTTCGCGGACGGCATGACTGAGGAGCTGATTTCGAGTCTAGGTAAAATCGGAGCACTCCACGTCACCTCGCGCACGTCCGTCATGCGCTATAAGAGGACTAACAAGTCGTTGCCGCAAGTCGCGCGCGAGTTAAACGTGGATGGGATCGTCGAGGGGACAGTGCAACGCTCGGGTGATCGTGTGCGCATCACGGCGCAGTTGATTTATGCCCCAACAGACCACCACTTGTGGGCCGAAAGCTACGACCGCGACTTGAAGGATGTGCTGGCACTGCAGGATGAGGTCGCGCGAACGATTGCCAACGAAATCAAGACTACGCTGACTCCGCAAGAGCAGATGAGCTTGGCAACTGTCCGCCCCGTCAATCCCGGAGCATATGAGGCTTATCTCAAAGGCCGTTATTTTTGGAACAAGCGAACAGCAGAGGGAATTAAGAAAGCTTCAGATTATTTCCAGCAGGCCATAAATCAACAGTCCGACTATGGGATTGCCTACTCTGGTCTGGCCGACTGTAACAGCGGACTTACTTGGCACGGCTTTGCGTCGCCGACGGAAGCTCTCCCCAGAGCGAAAGCAGCAGCGCTCAAGGCCATTGAGATCGATCCTACATCCGGCGAGGCTCATGCCTCCCTCGCTCTGGTGCTTTCTCATCAAAGAAACTGGGCGGCGGCGGAAAACGAGTTTAAGCGCGCGCTGCAATTAAGCCCCAGGTATGCAAATGCACACCACTGGTACGGGGATTACTTATCGGTGGTGGGCCGGCATGAAGAAGCGCTCTTCGAAGCGAAGCGGGCATTCGAACTCGACCCGCTCTCGCCCATGATCAATACCTGGTTGGGACTTCGCTACTACCACGCCCGCCGATACGACGAAGCAATTGAGCAAGGCCGTAAAATACTGGAGGTCGACCCAAGCTTCGCGCCCGCTCATCTCCTGCTTGGCCAGGCATACGTACAGAAAGGGCTGCACGCTCAGGCAATCTCGGAATTGCAGAACGCAACTAGCCTCTCTGGGGACAGTCCACTTTATATGGCTCAAGTGGGTGTTGCCTATGCTGCGGCCGGCAAGAACGCAGAAGCTCTGAGCGTCATTGACCAACTGCAGAAGGTTGCCAGGCAGAGTTATGTTTCGTCGTATGGCTTGGCTCAGATCTACGCTGCTCTGGGTGACAAACAGCACGCAATGAAGTGGCTTCAATCTGCTTATGACGAGCGTGCGGTTTGGATGGAATACCTTAAGGTGGATCCAGTGCTAGACTCTCTGCGCTCCCAGCCGCGCTTCCAAGATCTAGTGCGCCAAATGGGCCTCTAGTATTCCCGAGTTTTCAGTCATCGTGGTTTCTCAATCCAACTTGGCGAATCTCTAATTTGAGCCACGTTTTGGCGAAGAGCCGCAAAGCACGAGGGCTTGGGTCAGGCTGGTACTCCTCCAAGGGCCTTGTAAAGGGCGATCACCGCCACGTAGACATCTTTTTCGCTTTCAGCTACGGCATCCTCGGCTTGCAACTGGGTTCGCTCGGCATCGAGTAGCTCGAGAAAATCAACCACTCCTTCGCGATAGCGTAGGCGGGCGATATCGGCGGCGCGCTTGCTCTCGCGAGCCTGATCATTCAATTTGATGAGTCGCGCTTGCTGCGCATGGTAGTTCGCGAGTGCGCTTTCCGTTTCTTCCAGCGCCCGAAGCACGGTTTCTTCATAGAAGGCCAGCGTTTCCTCCGTAGCAGCGCTCGAACCGCGCACACGGGCGCGCGCCCGTCCTAAGTCAAAGGCAGACCACGAAATGCTAGGCGACACAGACCACGCGCGCGAGTCTCCGGTAAAAAACAGGCTGCCCCGCCCAGCCAGGAATCCGAGAAATCCCGAAACACTGACCTGGGGAAACAGACTAGCGGCCGCTACTCCTTGACGCTCGGTGGCCGCGGCTAACCTTCGTTCAGCGGAACGCACATCGGGCCGCCGCTGCAGAAGTTCGCCCGGATTACCGATGGGGAGAGCCTTGGCGATTGCCGGATACTCGCGCGGTGCGAGGTCCGCATTGAGTTCGCCGGGGCGCGTCCCGGTGAGGACCGCCAATCGGTATTCCGCGCGGGACACATCAAAGTTCAAGGATGGAATCGAGGATTCAATGGCTGCCACGCGGGCGGCGGCACTCGCGACGTCCTGTTCTTCACCCACACCCGCGTCACGGCGGAGTTGCGTGAGCCGCAGCGTTTCACGCTGGTTCATAAGACTCCGTTCGGCTACCGCCAGGCGCCATTGCGCACCCCGGAGCTCGAAATAATTGCGGGCGAGCTCAGCGACCACACTGACTTGCGTATCGTGGAGGTCGGCCTCGACCGCTTGATTCTCAGCTCGCGCTGCCGCAATTCCGTGACTAACTCTTCCGAATAGGTCCGCTTCCCAAAATGCATCGAATCCGGACGTAAACGTATTGATCGTGCGACGCTGGTCGCCGAAGCCGGGAATCTGTTCCTTGCTGTACTGGTAGGATGCCGCAACCGGCACGGTCGGATAGCGATCCAGTTTTCTTTCGTCAAAGATGGCGCGGGACTCCGCGAGCCGGGCGCGCGCAATTCGGATGCTGTTGTTTGATTGCAAGGCTCGATCAACGAGCGAATCAAGAACCGGATCTTCAAACTGCTTCCACCAGCGCGCATCAAACGGCGCTTCTGTTTCCAGGTTCGCGTCTGCTGCATGGTATTTCACTGCGGCAGCCTGCGGTGATTTGTAATGCGGCCCCACCGCGCATCCGCTGGCCAGCAGCGCGGCAAACACGAAAAAGGTTTTTTGAAAGCGTGTTGGCACTGGGTTACGCCTCCGCAGAAACACTGGACGGGAGTTCTGCGTTTCCTGCCAATTTCTTGTTCTCGCGCCCCTCAACCAATCTTTGGACCACGACGTAGAAGACCGGAGTCAGCACTAACCCGAACGCAGTGACGCCAAGCATCCCGAAAAATACTGCAACTCCAATGGCGCGGCGCATTTCGGACCCCGCTCCCGTCGACAGCACCAGAGGAATGACGCCCATCGTGAAGGCGAGCGATGTCATCAAGATCGGCCGCAAACGCAACCGGCAAGCTGCCAGCACCGCATCAAATCGGTTCATCCCCTCCTGGAGCTGCTTCTCCCTGGCAAACTCCACGATAAGGATGGCGTTTTTGCAAGCCAATCCGACCAGAACGATCAAACTGATTTGTGTGAATACGTTGTTGTCGCCATTTAGCAGCCAGACGCCGGCTATGGCGGAAAACAGAGTCATGGGAACGATTAGGATGATTACCAGGGGCAAAGACCAGCTCTCGTACTGAGCGGCGAGCACGAGGTACACGAGAAAAACGGAGAGTGGAAAAATGTAAACCATCGTGTTGCCGGCAAGAATCTTCTGGTACGTGAGCTCGGTCCATTCGTATTTCATTCCGTTTGGCAGCTCGTCGTTGAGCACCTTGGCGATCGCAGCTTCCGATTGACCCGTACTGTAGCCCGGCGCAGCCGCCCCATTGATTTCCGCGGCGGGAAATCCGTTGTAACGCATGACCCGGTCGGGTCCATACGTCGACTTGACGGTGACCACCGATCCCAGCGGAATCATTTCTCCGCCCGCGTTTCTTGTCCTGAGGTGACTAATATCTTCCGGCTGCAAACGATACCGCGACTCTGCCTGCACGTTTACCTGGTAGGTCCTTCCAAAACGGTTGAAGTCATTCACATACAGCGAACCGAGGTACACCTGCAGGGTGTCAAAGACGTCGCCGAGAGGGATCCCGTAGGTCTTCGCCTTCTCGCGATCTACGTGAGAATCGATTTGCGGCACGTTGATGTCGAAGCTGGAAAACACGCCGATTAGACCCGGTGCCTGGTTGCCTTTCTGCAGCGTGGCACTGGTCTCTTTGTAGAGCGATTCCAAGCCCATGCTAGAGCGATCTTCAATGTACAGCTTGAAACCGGCGACCGTCCCCAATCCTTGAACCGGCGGCGGGGGGAATATCGCGATAAATGCTTCCGGGATGGACGCGTATTGTTTGTTCAGGTTGGCTGCGATGGCATTTGCGGAAAGCTCAGGAGACTTTCGCTCTTCTGAAGGCTTCAAAGTAGCGAACACAATTCCGGAATTTGGACTGTTAGTGAAGCCGTTGATCGATAGGCCAGGAAATGCAACGGCGTTCTGCACGCCCGGATGTTTCAATGCGATATCGGACATCCTGCGAATCACGTCTTCGGTGCGATCGAGCGTCGCGCCGTTGGGCAACTGGGCCAATGACACGAGATATCCCTTGTCCTGCGTAGGAACAAATCCTGCGGGCACGCGCGAGAAGCCGAGAATGGTAAGCCCGACCAGGCCGGCATAGACCACAAGAGCAATCACGCTGGAACGCAGTGTGTGCGTTACGAGTTTTCCATAGCCGCCTGATGCGCGGCCAAAGAACCGGTTAAACAGCTTGAAAAACCAGCCGAACACAAAATCAATCGCCAAGGTAAATCGATCTTTCTTTGCCCCATGAGGTTTTAAGAGCAACGCAGCCAGAGCCGGACTCAGCGTAAGAGAGTTAAAAGCTGAGATCACGGTGGAGATGGCGATGGTCAGCGCGAACTGTTTATAGAACTCTCCCGAAAGTCCCACGATGAACGCGGTCGGAACGAAAACCGCGCACAACACCAAAGCGATTGCCACGATCGGCCCGCTAACTTCTTCCATCGCGCGGCGGGTAGCTTCGTGGGGTTCGTGGCCTAGCGCGATATTTCGCTCGACGTTTTCGACAACGACGATCGCATCGTCTACCACAATCCCAATCGCCAGGACGAGTCCAAACAGCGACAGCGTGTTAAGCGAAAAGCCCAGGGCGAGCATGATTGAAAACGTTCCAATCAGCGACACTGGAAGTGCGAGCAGCGGAATGATGGATGCGCGCCACGTTTGGAGAAAGACCAACACTACAATCACCACCAAGATCAGCGCCTCGACAAAAGTATGTCCGACCGCTTGAATCGACTCGCGCACGAAAACCGTGGGGTCGTAGACGATCTTGTAGTCCACGCCTTCCGGAAATGACTTCTTGAGACGCGCCATCGTGTCGCGGACCTGTTGCGAGGTTTGAAGTGCGTTGGAACCTGGCCGCTGCGAAATTGGGAGAGCGGCAGCCGGTTTGTTGTCCAGCAAACTTCGGAGTGCGTATGTGCTGGAACCTAGTTCGACACGGCCCAGATCGCGGATGCGCGTAATCTGCCCATCCTTGGCGGCGCGCACAATGATGTTGCCGAATTCCTCCTCGGTCGTGAGGCGCCCCTGCGTGTTGACAAGCAGCTGAAACGCCGTGCTCCCGGTATTTGTCGGCGGAGCGCCTAGCACACCCGCCGCAACCTGCACGTTTTGTTCGCGAATTGCTTGGACTACGTCCGTCGCTGTCAGGTTGTGCGACGCCAATTTGTTTGGATTGAGCCATACGCGCATGCTGAAGTCGCCTGCGCCGAAGATCTGTACGTTGCCGACGCCGGGCAGGCGGCCTAACTCGTCTTTCACTTGGAGAATGGCTAGATTCGCCAGGTACAACATGTCGTAACGGTTGTCCGGAGACACCAGGTGCACAACCATCAGCAAATCCGGCGACGTTTTCTCCGTCGTTACACCGAGGCGCTGGACCTCCTGCGGCAATCGCGGCAACGCCTGCGACACACGGTTCTGCACCTGCACTTGCGCTTTGTCGAGGTCGGTGCCCAGTCCGAACGTGATGGTCAGGGTCATCACGCCGTCGGCGGTGGCTTGCGAAAACATGTAGAGCATGCCCTCGACGCCATTAATCTGTTGTTCGAGAGGGGACGCCACAGTGTCCGCAATCACTGTCGGATTTGCGCCAGGATAGCTGGTGCGCACGACAACAGTGGGCGGCACAACTTCCGGATATTCGCTCAGGGGAAGCCGGAAATATGCGATTGCCCCAATGACAAAAATGATGATCGAAATCACCGCGGCAAAAATGGGGCGCTTGATGAAGAAATTGGAGATATTCACGACCGTCCTCGATTATTCCCGTACTTTCTGCCCGCGCGACTTCTCTTCCTGATGGATAAGGGCGGATTGCGTGGATGTATCGCTCGCTGGGTTGGGTTGACCCGCCGCCATGGAGACCATCTTGGGTGTCACACTGGCCCCGGGACGCACGCGCTGCAAGCCGCTTACAACGATGACGTCGCCTTCGCGCAAGCCATCACGCACGACGCGCAGTCCCTCCGTCATCGGGCCAAGTTTCACGGGACGATACGTAAGCGTGTTATTTTTCCCAAGCACAAAAACGTACTTCTGATTCAAGTCCGTAACGACAGCTTCGTCTTTTGTCAGGCAGCCACTGTGCGCCCCGCCCCCTTGCAACCGAATCCTCGCAAAAAGCCCGGGTGTTAGCGCCAAATTCTTATTGGCAAAAGTAGCCCGCAAGCGAATCGTTCCTGTGGAGGAGCTGACCTGGTTGTCCACAAAGCTCACCTGGCCTATGTGAGGGAAGCCGTCTTCGTCCGCCAGGCCTAACAGCGCTTCGCTGCGCAGTTCGTGCGAACCTGTTCCGTGGGTTTGTGTTACACGGGCGTACTTGAGGTAAGTCTGCTCATCGACATCGAAATACACATAGATCGGATCGAGCGAAACCAGAGTGGTCAGCGGTTTTATCTGCCCGGCGCCACCCTCGACCAAATTTCCTTCGGTGATCTCTGCCCGTCCCACTCGGCCCGTAATCGGGGCCGTGACGCGCGTGAACTCCAGGTTCAGCTCCGCGCCGCGAAGCGCCGCCTCCGTGGTGGCAATACGAGCTTCGGCTTCGTTGCGAACGGCGGCGCGCCGGTCGTACTCTTCGGCCGACATCCCGTCGTTGTTATGAAGGCGTT
>WNFP01001620.1_pt1 | contig 23885 bp, 10 predicted proteins | sample 5400201 | NCBI WGS metagenome assembly WNFP01 (sample SAMN13153355, study PRJNA577476) | soil metagenome | isolation source: 115 cm saprolite under Madrone tree | place: USA:California | collected 2016-06-14
GGACTATGTCGAGTGAAGCTGTCCACTGCAATCAAAACAAGGCTAACTGCACCGCCTCTTTGGTATGCGCACAAGCCGTGTTGTCCAGAGCAGGTGGAGGCCAACTCGGCATAGCTTTCGGCTCGACATAGTGGGCGCAACTCAAGCAGGTCTATGAGCAGCTTCCAACTGGGGCGCATCAAGTGCCAGACGTCTATGTCGACGATCCGGAGCTGGAAGAGGTGACGTGGGACGGAACAGCGCCCGCGCTGAGCGCAGGTGAATTGCAACAACTCGTGACTGACTTCACCGCGATATCCGTGCCGACCGTGTTCGGCCAGCTTCCTCGGGTAAACGCAGGGGCAAGCGCACACATCAGACGAATCCCTTTCAGGGATCGCTGTTTGGCCCGAACTAAATGAGGAGTTGAAATCAGACAGGATGGACATTACACCCCAAGCAACCCAGGATTGAAATGAATACCGAACAAGATGAAGCCGCGAAATACGGCATGACCCTGCGAGTGTACCGATTACAGGAAAAGTTGCGTCGTCTCCCGCTGGTTCCCCGCAGCGAGACATTGCGCAAAAAGAGAAGTGACGTGAGCGCTGATCTCATTCGAATCGCACGTCTGGACAAGTGTAGCGCCAATAATAGTCTGCAATATTTGCGACGCACTACACTAGTGTCCTGAGTTAGAGATTCGTTTACAAAGTCTGCTGATTTTTCCCAGGATCAAATCGGCACCAGCGGTCCAGACAAAAGGTTTGGGATCCCGGTTGCGCTGGTCCAGGTAGTTCAGCATGGCCCTTTCCAGAGCGGCAACGGCGGTGTGGCTCCCGCGACGGACGCATCGTTGGGTAACTTCGGCGAATAACCGTTCCACGAGGTTCAGCCAGCTGGCACTGGTGGGTGTGAAGTGACGTGATAACGAGGGTGGCGCGCAAACCATGCCTGACGTGCCCTTGACTCCGTTCCGCATAAACGGCAATCGGAGCAGGAGCCGCCTTTGGCTCGTACGACCCAACCCTGCTTTGCTTCCCCGCCCCCCGAGGGACGGTCACCCCCATCGCTTTCTGCTCAATCCATTGGACATGCTCCATCACGAGCCTACCAAGTCCATTCACCCCTGCACCAAAAGTGAGGAAGAAGCCGAATTAAGTACAACGCGACAATGGATAAAACGTTGACCAGTTGGTCCGCTCCCCATTCCTCAGAGCGGCCAGGCTGGCGTATATCCCGAGTACGTAATTACAAACAATATGTCTTGAATGGCATCGTTGTTTAGAGCAGTCTGAACCGCTTGATCGTGGGAAAGATCGAGCTTCCACAGGCCGAATGGTTTGGCGCCAATCGCCTCTAACCACTTCGTTGCGCTTCCTGATCGGGTGCTGAGTACGCCGGTATCAGAGGCGGCCACTCCTCCAAGTGGGGCTGCGTTTGGATTCGTGCCCTGAGGACTCAAGGCCAGGCTGGCGGAAGTGACCTTGATCCGCTGGCTATCTTTACCAATAAAAGCGAGTACAACGTTGGAGATGGTCAGGTTGGCCAGGCTCGTGGGGAAATCGTTCTTCCCGGTTGAAAAACTAGCGATGAAGCGCCTGGCTGGATCGAGTTGGTCCGGGTTATGCAGGTCATACCACTGGTCCGCAAATTGCTGGCGGAAGCTGAAGGCGCGGTCTGCGCTGAAGTTGCGGTCCAGTTGCTGAACTATCTGGCGACGATAATCCAGGTCGTTCAGGGCTGTATAGTCAATGGTGATTAGTACATCTGCGACGCTGTCATAGTCGAAGAAATTCGCGGCCTGGGGCATCTGAAATTCCCAGGAAGTATCCACGCCAAGACCTTCAAAGGGCAATAAAAGTTCGGGCTGCGTATCCATCTCGAAGAGTCCGGTTGCATTGATGGGAGAAGTAAGCGCAACCGACTGCGGATCGCGACGAACCACTACATCCTTAAAAACATCGCCGCTGATGGTCGCTCTCGATACGCCGTTGGAGGAGAGCGTGGCCTTGACTCCCTCGGTTGGAGGAATAAGGGCTATCACGGACGTGCGCACGCGCTTGATCAGACGTAAATAGTGCCCCGGGAAGTCCTGGTCAAAGATTTGTCTGGGAGTTGCGAAGGGCAGCACGCCGGTTTGGCGAAAACGCTGGAACTCGAAGGGAGCTATTTGGGCCAGAGAGATCGTCTTGGACAATTGCAGCTTGCGCCGGTTGGTTTCAAAAGCGTGCTGGTCCAATTGGAAGATGTCCTGCAGCAAGCGGGCGGAACCGGTCAGTCCGCGACGGTCAGGCGTGGTGTTTTTCGCCGCCTGACTTGCGGAAGAAGGAGATTGCCAGTAGTCGGCCTGGATGATAGCTAAGGCCGTTTCCTGCCGTTCAAAAGCAAGCTGGGTCTGGGCCAGCCGGGCCACGGCTGTCGCCTGCTGAAGGAAGTAACTATAGACACGCTGCAGGATACCGCTCATCCAGTCAAATAACTCAACATTGGTGAACTTGTTGGCCAGAAATTCCACCGTGGCCTGAGCATGCGCGGACTGGGATTGAGCGATGGTTTGTTCCTGATTGGCGACGTTCTGATGGTCCACGGAAATCGTATATTGCTGCTGGGTGATCGTCACATCCTGCTGCGAAAGATCATGCTGAAAGTGCCACTCCTGCCTGCGCCGTTCGTAGCTTGCCAGTTTGTCCTGGATCGTAACTTGCGCGCCGACCGCCGAGGCGGTCGCTTGCAATCCCTGGGCAGCAGTTTGGAAGGTGCCCCCCCCGCTGGCAAAAAGATTTTTAAGGCTGAATGCTTCCGTATTTGCGGCGATCACGTATAAAATTGCCGCTGCGGTTTGCAGACCGAATTCTACCCACATCAAGTCAAGGCTGGCTTGCTCCGCTCCCAGCAGGCCCTGATCAAGCAAGCTCTGGTAATGGTCTACCTGAAATTGCGCTTTCTGCTGCTGGTCGACTGCCAGGGTTACTCCATCCGCGGCTTCCGCCAGACGCAACTGCTGCAGTTTTACATTGGCGTATGAAAGATCAAGATCCTGGCGGGCTTTCAGTATGGTATAGGCTTCCGCGTCCTTCTTTTCAAGAGATGCCTGGAACGAGCCTTCCACCTGCTGCGCCAGGGACACCAGTTGTTTTGCCCGCTCAATCAGGGTCGCGTATCGATATTGCGTTGGCGGCAGCGAGATACCGCCGAATGTTCCCGGTGATCCGCCATTGTTCGAAAAGGCCCCGGTAACATCTACGTCTCCCGCGGAGACTGGAACCGGGGCAGGCCGCCGCATTCCGGCAATATTGCGCTCAGTCCTGATCTTGAAAAGACTTAACTCGGCATGAAGCCGCAATGCGTTCACAATGGGATTCATCGCCACCCTGGGATCGGCAGGAGGCAGCTTCAATTCGTCAAGGTTGAGCAGTTCCAATGCGCTGATGTAGAGGGACCGGGCCCTGGGGAGAGATTCAAAGGAGTCAATGGTAAATTCCGAATCCGCGAAACTCAGGACACAGCGCACAATGGAAAACAGCACGAAACGGGTATAGGCGTCCGCCCGCGACCGGGCAAATACGTGAGGGTTGAGGAAATCGTCTAGCAGCCACTGCGGCGTCTGCTGGTACTGGGTTTTTATGGCGTGCTCGTCGACCAGGCCAGGATAAATCTTACGCTGAGCCAACGGCAAATCGTAGGCATAAACCGTGTGGTACCAGTCCAAAGCAGCCTCAAAATCGCCCGCCTGATGCAACTGCAAAGCCGCATAAACCGGCACATCATAGAACGCCTCCACCAGATAGGCATACTTCAGTGAAGGTTTGGAAGCATACGTGGACCAAAGATTGTGTATAAAAGCGGCACGGCCCGTCAATTCTTTCTCGCGGATCTGCTCGGTGATGCCAAATCCCGGATCGGCCAGTTCGGCGGGCAAATCACCATAAGCTGGCACATTATTCGGCCGTGCCCGCAACGCGCCCAGATATACCGCAATCAAGTCCTGAACAGTGCCGCGAGTGAGTGGCTCCGCCTGCCTCACCGCGCTCATGAAGTCCTGGAAAGCGGGGCTTTGTACGGAAGGGCCGCGCAAGCTGGGGAACAGGAGGTTTTCCGGATACAGAAAGACGCGCATGGCTGCGAGCCAGTTAGCATACGTCCCCATGGAGTGCCACTCCGTGTCGAAGGAGGGCTGATCTTCGGTCAACTGCCAGCCGGAGAGTTCCGTTGGCGGAACCAGGGCTTCAAACTGGCGGTTGCGCAAAGCAAAAAACAGCGCCTGCAATGTTTCGATGGCCTGGTGGAGCCGGGTCGTCTTGAGCGTGCTGCTGGCCGCAACATCAATCAGCAAACGCTGGGTCAGCCAGTCCGGATCCTGACCAATCGCGCCCAGCAAAGCGTCGCGAAGCACCGGCAGCGCCGCCTCTTCGCTGGTGTCGACCGCTGAATAAAACCCCTGAATCAGCGCCTGTTCCTGATCGATCCGGGCCTTCAGGGCCTCGTGCCATTGTTGCTGCGCCTGTTGTGTCGCCCTCCATGCAGGCGGTTCTGACAGTCTGGGCGCCGACGCAAATAAGAACTCGACCCGCAGTGCGGTAGGATTGGGCGGGGCGGCGTTCAGGTTGGTCACAATAAATTCCAGCGTGTTCACACCGGAAACAAACCCCGAGCTGATCTGTAATCCGGTAAAACTGGCGAAGCCTGTGGCTTTCAACCCCAGGCTGGCCCCGTTTAATCGGATATCAGCGACTAAATCGTCTGCAGCCACCTGGAGCGCGAGGGCAACACTGGCTGGATCAAAAGCCGAGAGGTCGAGCCTGGTCTGATAGGTGTAATTGCCGGGAAGCTGGTTGCTGGCGCCATCGGCATTGGGGCTGATCCAACGAGAGAAACGGCCATTCGGAAGCCAGGCACCGTTGTAGGTCACAAATGCAGGCAGGGTTACCGGTCCCTGGGGTGTCGACGTGATGGTCCAGTTGGGATCCACAACGCCATCGGTCCGGGGCAGACCATTATCATCCACCCCGGTCGTGTGAAGGCGCGGGACCTGGAATGCGTTCTGGAAGTAGTCCGGCCCCAGCATGAGATTTGCGGCTTTCTCAGCCGCCCGCCAGGCCGGGAATGCCTGAATTTTTTGAACCTGCACCAGGATGGAGCAGACATCATTCCATTCCACATTCAGCAGCGGAACGTTGTTCGGAGGATTGACCAACATGCAGATGCGCACCAGATAGTTGAAGGCGTTGACTTCCAGATGCAGCGCCTTCAATTGCGCGCCGATATCGGCCCCCTTCTGCCGCTGTTGATCCATTGCCAGCAGGTCGGAAGATTGCTTCTGTAAGATCGCCTTGAGAATCGCGTCGAGCCCGGCGAGAGGTGAAGACGCGCCTTGTCTTTGGTGCTGAAGCGAATCAAACCATCCCTGGACTGTCGCCTGCCTCAGGAGAAACAAGCTATAAGCGGGATCATTGTTGACGGGATTTCTAAAATCAGTTTTCAGCAGCAGGTCGGGGTCAATCAAAGGGGAGGCATCCGCGGGGGCGGCATCTGGAAAGTCCTGGGCCTTCCACAAGCCGCGCAGGTGCTGCAATTGCCAACTGAGCAATTCAACCACCGGAGGTCCGGCTTGAAGAGGATCGCGGGTGGTATCGACCAAACCAAAAGTCTCTTCCAGAATGCGCTCCGTTACAGCTCCAGCCTGCGAAGGCGGAGCCGTGGGATCGAGGAAAAGCGCGTCCAGGTGGTCCGGGCGGCTGGCCGGCCCCAGATCGATGCTCAGGCGGTCGGCCAATTCCTGGCGCTTGTCCGGGGTGTAACTCCGGGCCAGGCGAATCTCATCGTACGATGTGCCAATCTGATTCAGCAACGCGAGATAGGCCGCCTGACGGTACTGCAATTCTTTGGCTGCCAAAGCAGCCGAGAGTACGTCCCCCGCCGCGTGGTCTTTTAGGTAGCCGCGCAAAATCTCTATGCACAGCCGTATCTGGCGGACCGGTTCACCAGCCTTGTTTGTGAAGGTATTCAGTTGTTGAAACGGCTGGTAAAACTTCTTCACCAGGTCGTCAGCAGACAGGTTCCGTCCGGCAATGGTGATTCTTGACGTTGGATTGCTCACACCTGGAATGCTAAGCGGCTGAGCAGCGAATTGGAGCAGCGCCTGGAGATAGGAGATTAAAGTAGTATCGAGAATCCCCGTGGGAAGCGCGACCGTGACCGTTCTGGTCACCGTTGCAACGTTTCCGCCTATATCCCTGGCGGTAAAGGTAATCGTGTGCAGACCGGGCGGGACCTGTATGCTCGCATTCCAGTTGGCAAATCCGTCGTCGTTGGAAAGTGCCTTTACGCTGCCGCCGCTGTCCAGTTGCCACTGCACGCTTTCAACGCCTCCAAATTGAGGATCGGAAGCGGTTCCGGCTGCCGCGAGTTGGAACCCGGCCTCGGTCCCCGTGAACAGCGTTCCACCTTGCGCGTCTGGAGGAGAACTGACAATGAGGATCGGAGGCGTGGGATGCGCGACCTTAAACGTCCGGACCACCGTTGCAACGTTTCCGCCTTTATCCTGGCAGATAAAGGTAATCGTGTGCGGCTGCGGGCCACCAACGGCGTCACCGAACGGGACCGGTATGCTCGCACTCCAGTGGGCAAATCCGTCGCTGGAAGCTGCCGCTACGCTGCTGCCGCTGTCCAATTGCCACTGCACGCTTTCAACTCCAAATTGAGCATCGGAAGCGGTTCCGGCTGCCGCGAGCTGGAACCCTGCCTCGGTTCCCGTAAACAGCGTTCCACCCTGCGCGTCTGGAGGAAAGCTGACATTGAGGTTCGGAGGCGTGGTGTTCGTAACGACGTTGACCGATGTAATTCCTTTCACTTTCTTGTCGCCGTCCCCTTTAGGTGGAACCGCTAACGTTGCCGATGCATTGACAGTAATTGTGATGGGGCCACCCTTCGGCGTAACACCATTAAAAGACCATGTAAAATCTCCGGTACCCGATGGTTGCTCAACGGAGGCTTGTATTGGCTTACCATCGCCCAGATCCACCGTGACTTCGTCCAGAGCGGCCCCACTTATTTTGCCCTTTCCGGAGACGTTGATGGGCACCCCGGACTTGGGTCCTACAACAGCGGCCCCTTCCGCTGGAGACAAGATAGAGATAGAGATTGGTGTTTTTTTCGGAACGACGCTGACCGAAGCAGTTTTTTGCAGTGCACTATGGTCTCCATTTGCAGTTGCCGATGCATGGACCGTAATTGTGATGGCGCCACCCATCGGCGTAACACCATTAAAAGACCATGTAAAATCTCCAGTACCCGGTGGTTGCTTAACGGAGGCATCCTGTAGCTTGCCATCGCCCAGATCCACCTTGACTTCCTTCAGAACGGCCGCTGCTACGCTGCCATTCCCGGAGACCTTGATGGGCACTCCGGCATTCGGTGCTACAACAGCGTCCCCTTCCGCTGGAGACAAGATAGAGATTGTTAAGGTTCCAGGAGTTGTTTGTGGGCCCCCATTTATCGGAACGACGTTGACCGATGTAATTCCTTTCACTATCTTGTCGCCGTCCCCTTTAGGTGGAACCGCTAGCGTTGCCGATGCATTGACCGTAATTGTGATGGGGCCACCCTTCGGCGTAACACCATTAAAAGACCATGTAAAATCTCTAGTGCCCGGTTGCTCAAAGGAGGCGACCTGTGGCTTACCATCGCCCAGATCCACCGTGACTTCGTTCAGAACGCCCGCTACGCTGCCATTTCCGGAGACGTTGATGGGCACCCCGGCATTGGATCCTACAACAGCGGCCCCTTCCGTTGGAGATAAGATAAAGAGCTTAAAGATGACAGGAGTTGGGTTTGGGCCACCACCGCGAATTACTGGTTGTTCTTGCGCCATACGATATCCTCCGATTTACTTTCAATTTAGGTTATGCGAGTCTCCGACCCAATTCAGTCGGGTTTGCCTTGTGGCAGCGTTTCACCGCCAGCGCAAACGATAATCACGTATCCCACATGTGCTGATTCCAGCATTTTTCAACCATGACAAAACCTTGTGCAGGTCCCGATCCCACTAACCAGTGCAGGAGCAGACGCGTCATGGCAAGAGCGCACTTAGTCAATACGAAGTTTGAGCATTCGTGGCTTCGGCACCGTCCAAGTCGGCGAGTGAATGGACCACAGCAAGCTTCTAAACCGTTGGCGTCTGGGAGATTGCCTTTCAGGCTCGCGAAAGCGGCAGCCCAATCTCCGTTCGCGGTTTTCACAGCTTGATCGACCAGTTAGTGATCGGTGTTCTCTGCAAAAATCACGTTCAGCGTGCTCAGCCTTGCTTCAAATGTTTGCGTCGACATGTCTTCTCACCCAGCCATAACAAGTTCTGCTCTTGAGCCTATACGCCCGGCATGTCGGTATCGACTTCTTCTTTCCGCTAAAGGTCCTTTTGTTCACCATCGGATGCCTCCTCTGAGTTCTTGCGAATCGTCCTATTGCTAGTCGGTGTTCAAATCGAGCGACGTCTTGGATTTTGCCTTCCATTCAGCCTCAAACATTCTCAGCCATTCATCGAGAACGGAATAGAATGTGGTTGCCGTCATCCAAGTGTCAGTCAACGATTGTCGATCGTGGCGGCCGGATCGAGTGCGAAAGCCTATGAGGCGAACCGATTCTCCGACATCAAATTGCAGAACACGACTCCCATCATCGAATGCTTCGTCCCCATCCGGCGCCCAGATAATTCGGTTTGAATAAATTAGGTCGGCGAAATCAGATCGAGGGATACCCAAGAGCGGTTCGCTCTCTTCGCCTTCTGCATAGAGAGCCCGAGTCACCGAATCGGCAATGCGCCCCGCATCAGGGTATTCAGCGAATGGCGCGGTATGCTTTCCCCGGTCGGTAAGGCGTCTTTGCACTGCGTCAAATGAGCATGCGAGCATGGTGCTATTAGCTGATTTCACGCCATAAGAGTGGCCACTCGCATGAATTACAAAAAACCCCAAGCCTCGCAGACTTAGTCTCTCGTATGCCACCCGAATCTCGTATTCAATTGCAAACTCTTTAGTATTTCCGATAATCATCTATAGGCCCTTCTTACTTCAATCGGGATGTCTTCCATTCGAATGGGACGGGCCCCAGCGGTGGATCCATTCCAGTGGCTCTCGCCATTACTGGGAGCGCTGAAGCGATGGATCGTTCCGTCGGCATCCCTTGCCCACCTAACGCCGTTGCGATCCTCAATTGCGCGGTCAAACAGTTCCTGAGCATTTCTTGGCTCTGGGCTTTGCGAACCAGCGTGGTGTTTTGGGTTTGTGATTCTCCTGGTTCCGCCGCCCCCCCCCGACTCGCCTAACGCCGACATGAACACGCTTGCGCCGATTGCGACGTCAGCCGCGCCTTCTACGACTACCGCCGTGGATACTGAGATTGCCCCAACTCCGCCTGCGATTGCCGGAGCTCCAGCTAGAGCGCCTACACCAGTGGCTGAAGCGCCCGCACCGCCGACAACTAACGCGCCACTACCTACTTCTCCGGCACCACCCACAATGATTTGTGCGATGCCCCACGCGGCTTCGCCGAGACCATACCCTAAGCGGTAAGCTCGCGGCAATTCCCTACTTATACCAGTCGCTTCACCAAAGATACCTACTATGCCCCCCCCTGGGGCAGCGCCAGCAAGCCCTCCGCCTCCTAGACCGAGAGCAAACTGCACAGTGTCAGACTCTTTTACATAATCCGCTGCCTGGGCGAAGAGGCTGGGCTCATCACTAGTCGGCTCAGGTTCTAATGTAGCAGTGGAGCCGCTTAGGCCCGTTCGGCTAATACCTAGTCGATTAAGACTGTCATTCATGTTGTCAACAATCCGATTTCCTACGGCTTCGGAGAACTGTTTGTTCGTATCGACTAACGTTTGGCTGCCGGTAGCTAAGTCCTGCCCCACACTAAGCCCATTTCCGTCTGTATATTTCACAGGATTTTGCAGAGCGTATACAAACAGATTGAGTCCGTCAACCGTACCCGCCGGGTCACAACTCACCCACCTCGCTATCCACGGCGCGTAATATCGCGCTCCGTGGTAATTCAGTCCACTTTCGCCATCGCGTCCCTTGCCGGTGAAGCGATAGCGTTTGCGGGCGAAGCTGCCGAAGATCGTTTCTCCATACGGCGTGTACTCTTCGCGGTTAATAAACTTACCGGTGTCGTCCGCCACGATGCTCACGCTGCCCAGGTGATCGCCGAAGTGAAATTGCACGGCTGGTCCTTTGTCATCGGGGTGGGCCTGGCCAGCGCGTACGATGGCGATGCGCTGCTGGTTGTCCAGCACGTGGATATGGCTGCTTTGCTGGATGCCTTTATCGTCGCCCCAGAATTCCTGCTCAAAGATCCCGCCAATATAGACAGTCCCTTCGATCTTTCCTCCCTGCTTGCGCACCAGTTTTTTTACGCGCTGGCCAGCGGAGTCATAGAGGTATTGGGCGGAGAGCGAAGCTGCCGCGCCAGGCGCCTGGGTGCTGTAGGCCTGCAGGCGATCGCTGTGGTCCCACTGGAAATTTCTTGAGGTTGTCTCCCGCACCAGGTTGCCATTCACATCATAGAAATGCGTTTGAGAGACAACCGGATTGTTGTCGCCGACATGGGTCAGACTATTGGGTAGCGGCGCGGGCCAGGGGCCAACTCCCAGGTGCCTGGGCCACTCCACCGCCCACTGCTGGGGTGTCATTCCTCCCATACCAGAACTTCTGACCCAGGCAGCGCTCTTGCCCGCGTGTTTCAGAGAAACCATGTTTCCCGCGGGATCATAGCTATAGTCTTCGCGGTAAATCGCGGTCTGCATCGGCGCATTGTCCTGGTTAGGCGTGCCCTGCTGGGGAGAGTTGAACCCGCGGCGCTGGTCATCTGTCCAGGGACGAGGCGATGGAATGTCGCTGCACTCGCGGCCACTGGCAGAGAGCAGCCGGTAAATTGGATCATAGGAAAAGTGGCGAATGAGAGCATCGCCGCTTACCAGAAGGCCTGCAAGATCAGGATCAGTGACCTGTACGGACTCCGGGTTGTTCAGCACACCGGAACCGGGGGTACGGTCAGTTATCTGCAGGATGTTTCCTGCCAGGTCATACGTGTAAGCAAAATCCTGGAGCACAGTTCCCGATGGATGATAGCTTGAGGCTGCTGGTTTGCTGTAACCCTCGGTACGCAGACGCAGCAGACGAAAGGTGCCCGGATCATAAGCGTAACGGCTGAGTGCGCCGTTCCCATACGCCACCAGGGTTCGCTGCCCTTTGCAATTGTAAGCAATCTGGTCAACGTACACCGTGCCGTCAAGCTCAACATGCTCCAGCGCGCCTGCCTGGTTGTACCGCGGACGGAGTTGGCTCCGCTTCGCGGTTGCGTCCTGCGGATACAGAAGGGTCTGAATACGGTTGAGCGCGTCATAAGTGGTCGATGTTCGGTAGGAAGCTGCATCTAACAAAACAGAGGCTCTGGCGGCCAATGTAACGTCCGGAGCGGGCTGCCAGTCAACGATGAACGGCAAAGCCCCGCTCGGTTGGCCAGCCCCGGTCACCGGCGGACTAAGCGCAGCAAGAATGGCGGCATTGCTGATCACCAGACGCAGAGCTTCTACTGGATTTCCCTTGAAGTCATACTTTTCGACGGTAGCCAGCCCAGCTTCATCATAGGTTTGAAAAGCCTTGCCCAACAGGTTGGCTGCTTGCGGCGAAGCTAATCCAGAGTCCTTCTGGTCACCATAGACGAATGCCTGCCGTAACGTCATCTTCCGGGCCTGGGCATCGCGCGCCCACATGCGAAGTGGACGATTCAATACATCGTAGGAGTGCAGAATTAGCGCTCCCTTACTGTCGCGCCGCTCAATTTCCGAGCCCGCCGCATCGAGAGTTATGTTGCGTAACCCGGCATCGAGGCTTTGGGTGCGTAGTGGGTGATTGGCCAGATCATAGATGGATTGAAAAGCTGTGCGCCCGAGTTGATCTCGTATTTCAAGCACGTTACCGCGAATGTCATAGCGGGAGCGGGTAGTGAACCAATCGGTTGCCGGATTGGGCCCATTGCGCTGTGTACTCTCGGTGACTCGTCCCAGAGCGTCGATCACCGCGCTTGCAGGAGTGTTCCAATGATTTTGGTAACTTCCGGAGGTGGAGGCATGGGTGCGCCCTGCATTGTCATTTGCATCGTAAGAATATGATTCCCACGGTGTCGGCTCAAACACGTCTGGATTGCTCAACTCAGAATTGGCCAGAGTCCCCGGAACACCAAAAACCACCCGCTGCTCTGAACCATCAGGATTCAAGGTGCGGGTGAGTTCGCCTCTGGGATCGTAGAACAGCGTGAAACTACGCCCGAGTTGGGCCCCAGTGGGGGCGATATACTGCCACCCCAGGGAATAAAACGGCTCAAATTTCCTGATCACCTTGCCTTTGTTGTCATAAAGCTGCCAGCCACTCACAATCACGTTGGGATTCAGGGAATCGGTATTTTGCCTTCCTGCGACATCGGCTGAGGTGTTTGCGCTATTCTGGTTTGCCGGAACAATGCCGTCTCCAAATAAAGGATCGCCAAACAGGAGGTCTTCCGCCCGGCTGCGCGTCTGGACAACACGCCCGAAGCCATCTGAATATTCAACGGTCACGATGGTCTGGTCCCTCACTTCCGGCGGGGCATTCGTATCGTTTACGTGGTAGATACGCTTTTCTGTACGCGCTGAAATCGGCAAAGTGGAAAAATTGTAGGTCAAGGTCGTTCCAGGCACAGCTTCGGTGTCACCATTGGTCTCGGTCACTTTTCCCATCACTGCAATGCTCGACAGCAATCCCAATGGGGTATAGGCGTATGCGGTGCGATTGCCGTTAGGATCGGTGACTCGATGCGGCTTCAGCAGGCGATAGTCATATTCGGCCTGGGTAACCAACCCTGCTGCATCTTTGACCTGAGTCGGCAGCAAGCTGTAGGGGGCATCATAAGAAATGAAAGCTTCGTGACCGAGAGGATCGCGCTGGCTGGCAAGGAGACCCCGGCCCTGGCCCGCGGGATTATCCTGGAAATCGTAGCGTCGGCTTGCGCTGACGGCAAAGTACCCTTTTTGGAAGGGAGAGCCTGCCTCAAGGCCTCTATATAAATAACCTGCCGAGGGCGGGAGTAACATTTGAAACTCAGGCGGATATTCATTCGTCCATTTCGGCGTTCCGCCCGCTGAAAAATAGGGGGGCACTCCGGAAGGCAGGTCCCCGTAGGCGGCATTCAATATGGCATCGGTCAGAGTGAGCTGCTCGGAACGCGTCAAGGCTCCATAGTTGCCAAGCTGTCCAAAGGGCAAACCGGCAAAAGCAGGTCCGTCGTAAAACTGCAGCGTCTGTCCGATTACCTCGCCCTGTACCTTCGAGCCCAGGATATCCTGCGCCAGTTCCAGAAGCGGCAAACTGACGTCTGTGGCCAACGCTCTTCCGTCATTCCTGATCTCGTAATTGGTGACCCGGGCGACGCGATCAGTCATGTACAGTGTGGCATCGTCTCGCTGGGCATAATCGGTCTTGGTTTGAGTAACCAGATATGGCTCAAATGCCGCGTCCGCCGCAACTCCTGCCCGAAAATCACGTCCGCGGGGGACGGCCATGCTGACTTGGACGCGCGGCTGACCATACTTGTCATAATCCCCGGTGAAGGTGAACTGCGTCATGGGATCGTCGCCGCGCTCCCATTGAGTCGTCCGGCTAGCGATGGAAAATGGGGAAAAAATTGGGTTGCGAGCTTGCGTTGGCGCTGGCGGCGATTCTTCCCGCAAGCCAGAAAGGTTTTCCGTTACGGTGTAGGGTCTGTTCTGACGGACGGCGCCATCGAGCGCATAGAATTCGGTACGCAGGACCTGGCCTCGCTGTGCGCGTAAAGCATCTCGCCGCGCCGGACGGGAAAGCGTCTTCAGTAAATCGGGAACAGGATCGACCTTACCCAGGATCTGAGGATCGCCCTGCCAGAATTCGTTGGTAAAATCAGTCGCTTGCCAATCTCCAAACCCATCTTCAATCGGCCCCTGATGAAACCAGGTACGGGTCTCCGCAGGAGGAGAGAAAAACTCGGGCGGCACAGCCTGGGCCTCGCGTGACGGCGGATGGAGGCTGGAATTGTGAAAATCGTCGAAGGTCTCCGTGTCGCGATGATCTACGCGCCCGAAGCCCCGGAACTCCCTCTCAATGCCGTCCCAATATCCGTGATGATAGCTGTACTCAGTGGCCAGCTTGGTATTGGAGATGGAATCGAATACCTCTACCCGGGCGACAACCTGTACCGGAAATGGTAAAGGCGTCTTCCACCGGGTCTCGGGGCTCTGCTGGTCCTTCAAGTAGAAGACCGTCGAGGAGGTATATCCAATCTTCGTCGTGGCGCCGGTATGGTTATCGATTTGGTCGAGCAGATAGGGTTTGTTCCCGCCGGTGAGATCCAGGAAATACATCTGCTGCTCAGCATTGGTCATGGCATCACGGCTCCATAGAATGCCGCCCACGCCATTGCCCATCAGGTCTACCAGGCGCACCGAGTCCTGGTCCGTAAAAGCCGGCGTTCCCGAAATGGTGATCGGCGCACTCCACCTTTTCCCGCTCTGGTTGATCCATAACGTGATGGAGCCATTATCGACATAAATAATGTCGGCAGCTCCGTCTCCATCTACGTCGCCGATCAGGACTCTGCGTGGATCGTAGTTCCACGGCAACGCGGGGCTCCCGGCCATGGTAACTCTTTTTGCCCAACGGCCCCGGCCAAGTGACGGCCAATAATCGACCCTGCCACTGTGAATCAGGACGATGTCCTGGAGGCCACCGCCAGTCATGTCGGCCCACTTCACGCGCGGGTCGGAAAAATTAACGTTAGGAAAATCTTCCAGTGTCGCCCTTTCGATCGACAACGTTTCGTGCCATCCCTCAATCGGGTCATTGAAAAAGCATTCCAGACGCGCGCTGGAACGGATGGCATCGGTAATGCCGTCACCGTCCAGATCCACCATGTGGACTTCGGGATCTTTTAGACTAAAGGAAGGGGTCACCCGGTATCTCTGAAATGAATGGCTGTCCCACATCCCGCCAAACTGCAGCGGGTAATATCCTGATATAGCGCCAGTGGAGAGAAGCAGGTCCATGCGCCCATCGCCATTGGCATCCAGGAGTTGCACGCCCTCCGCGCCAAGCTGGACTCCCGCAGGGGCTGTGTCCATCATCCGGGGGCGGTCGAAGCGGCCGTTTCCCAGATTCCGCCAGTAACGCGCTACGCCATTCATCTGCAGCACGTCGAGCAAGCCATTGCCAAAAAGCGAGACCAACTCCTGATCGGGATGTGACAAAGAATTCGGGGGCAACTCCGGCCCTGTGACCGCAAAGAAACGCTGTGAGCCGGGAGCAAATTTTGTGTAATCGAGGCTTAATGGCGGCAGGAGCTGTTGTGCGCTGCCGTCGATTCCAGCAACCTGGACCTGCCTCAATAATGACGCTCCATTGAGGGGGGCCTGGTCCTCTGGAATCCTGGAATCTCCTGCATAAAGCAAGGAATACGTCCGTGCCAGTACATCCGCGCCGGGATGGGTGAAAACATTGATGGAGGAGCATCGCAAGGCTGTGCGGATTTCAAAACCAGCACGGTAGTCCGACAAAATATCTGGCCGGGGGCCGTAAACAAAATTGACCGACACCAGGAATTGAATGGCTGGCGCAGTGCCGTAATCCACGTAGCGGATCTCAGAAAGATAAAGCTGCGCGCCGTCCTGGATGTAACGATACTCAATGATGTTTCCAAAGGGATCTGTGGTGCGTGTAAGTTTCCAGGCAAGAATATGGTTCGGATGGTCCGGATCAACAATCACGGACGGAGCGGCTGTTGCCTCTGCCGCCCCTCTACCGTAGGTGCTCTGCAGTCCGTCTTTCGTTTCGATCTTCCAAAAATCGCCGGTCTCCCCCGAATAATGATTGGTCCGCGCAAAAAGGCCTTCCGTCCGAGGACGATAGCGCATTCTCCCCGGCGCCATCTCCACCGGCACCAAGTCTTCTGATCCTGAAAGAATAAAAACGTCTTTAGAATCGTCGTACCTTGGGACGCCCTTCGAAGTCTTCCGGGTGACCCCGGGAATACTCAAACTCCATCCCATTCCAAACGGCCCGTCGCCACTGCCTGTGCTATAAGCGAGACTGAGTTGGGGCTGGAAACCGTTGCGGCCACGCGGCAGTTCGATAGGAATGCTGAAATTGCCGGTGCCGGTGAAAAGATCGGGCGAGAACTTCTCGCCAATGCCATTGAGTGCCCCTCCACTCTGGGGAAGTGATATTACTTGACTTGTGGTGTTGGTTCCCATAGTTCTAACCTGGCGAAATTTTTGTATCCTTATATTCTTGAGGAGTGCAGGAAATGGAACTTGACGTTTTTCCGTCTGCTTGCAAGCCACATCCGCTCCAGCGGCAGCAGCCACCCACGCCGGAGGTAAAGGCTGGCGGTTGACGTTGTTGCGGGTGAGGTGCTTGGCTTGTAGTAGGGGGAGGAACGAGAGCCAGTATGCACTTCACCGCCATAACCTTTGCCCTCTCTCCGGGGCAGGCTTCCGATGCCCGGGCAGGCCGCGAGCTGCTGGGCGGTCTGGGACCGCTGCCGGCCCCCTTGCACCTGATCATGGATAAAGCCTATGAGGACAACCAGACCCGGCAACTGGCGCTGGATTTGAGCTTTATTCCCGTGGTCCCTTCTAAATGCAATCGTCTGGAGCCCTGGCAGTATGACAAGGCCCTGTACCGCAAACGCAACCAGATCGAGAGACTCTTCCGTCGGCTCAAAGGCTTCCGTCGTATCTTCACCCGCTTTGAAAAGCTCGATGTCCTGTTCCTCGGCTTTCTTACTTTCACTCTTATCGTCGAAGCCCTGCGTTAGTGTTAACACGCCCTAGCCGAGGTGAAGCGTACAGTGGTCGCCCGTTCGCCTCTTTGCATGATCTCGATTTGCCCAGGGGCCGCAGAATCAGCACCACCAGAAAAATCATCCGCATATGGTTGCCCCGTTGCCAGAGAGGATATGTAAGCTGCTGTTGTCATTAATGATTGTCTCCCAAAGGTGGATTTATTTAATTGTGGCCTGGCAAAAAGGGGCGAATCGCTTGCTGCATTCGTGATCAGCCTGATCGGCAGATCCCAAAACAAACTTGACTCGGGTGATGACAGCGGTTTCTTCTTCCCACTTCCGGGCAGGAACCCAACTCTCCTTGCCTTTTGCCGGACGCCGTGATTATAGGTAAACAGGTCCGTTAAATCCTGAATCTTTTAAAAACTTAATGCAATCTCTCTGATTTTTTGATTAAATTTTGCGGGGATCATGACCAGTCAACGCCGTGTCACCTACGAATTCTTTGGTCACGCTGCGCATCCGGTTCCTTACCTTCTTCTTCAGCCCGCCAGCCTTCTTTTCTATCTTCATCAAGCCACGAGTTAATACCCGCGCTCCGTCTTCCAGCAGACTGCTGTCGGTCGGATAGTGAATATTGGTTTCCACCATCGTCGTGTCCACGCGCATTTTCCGTCCATGGACCACGCCCTTCTCCTGCGCCAGCTGCACCAGCCGGCGGTGCAACTCGCAGATCACTTCCGGCCCCAGCGTTTGTCCGATTCTCCCCAGCGTTTTGGCATCCGGCACCTTTTCCATCCCGATGCGGCAGAAACTGCGATACACCAGATTGGCCCGCACTTCCCGCTCCAGCGTTTCGTAACTCCAGTTGCGCACATGCTTCAACAGCAACAAGCGCACCACCATGCGCTTCGTAGACCGTGTCCAACAGCTGCTCGTCCTCCAATACCCGGTCCGCTTCGCGCATCCATGGTTCCCACAGACTGTCCAGCTCTTCTTTCAAAATCCCTGCCCATAAACTGGGTTGCTGATGCCGCAACTTGATCACTGGCTCTCCTCCGGGTCTGATCATCCACTGCTCAACACTGCGTTCTAACACGGATTCTGCCTGTTTCATCCCATTTTTGCTGCACCATTGTGACTATTTTTGCGCCGGAAAGTAGACTAGCGATCGCACCGTTGGGCTGGGTGATGATCCATTCCGGGATGCGAACGCCATGCCAGGCATAGATGCCCCGGCCCTCGGAATAGGAGCATGCCATGCCGTCCTTGCAGTGCAGACGGCCACGCTCATCGACATGCACGGCTGTGTGGCGCACCGAAAGCAATACCACGCCTTCATACGGAAACCACCAGTGTAGAGAGTGGCACTCGCGAACCCACAGATCGAGCAGCTCTTTGTGCTCTTTTTGGTATTCGACACCAATCGGCGCCGAAAGAATACAACACTTGAAGGTATGCCCAATGTCAGATACTGCCTCGCATCTCCGCGGAACGCGTTTCCAAATTCATTCTGGATAGTATTACGTTGGAATAATGACTATGGCTTCTTTGCACCTATATTTTTCCGCCTCTTGTACAGGCCCCCGTGATCGTGTCACGATCGATATCTGCGGCACGGTTGAGGAGTTGCCGAAGATCATCCCAGTCAAAGTCCCTACCGTCCCTAAATTTCTGGAGGAGGGCCGCCGGATCAAACGTATCCCGCGCCTGCCAAAGCTTCAGAACGACAAGACGTCGGATTAGCTCATGATCGAGCGGCCTGGTCGCAAACATGCCGAGATCGTAGATGTCGCGCGCTTTGTTGCGCTGATAGCAGGCGCGGATCTTTTCAGCAAGGATTTCCCCGAGCGCCAGGCAAATGATTTCTGCAGGAACGAAAGGCAACAGCCTGAAATAACTCTGCTCAATCTGCGCCCGCCGCTCCGTTGGCAGTGTAGGAGTTTCGCGGCGACTGATCTGAAGTTTGATTTCGCTTCCGGCCACATTCCACTCATGGGTGTACGTCGGATTGACTCCCCAGGAGAGTCCGTCCTGTGTTTCGTAGTAGCCTTCGTCAGGGATGGCAAACTGGATTCCATGGAACGGTTGTTCGAATGCCTCCATCATCTTCAGGATGATGTCCTCATGATCGTGCTCCTCGATACCCGTAAAATCGAGATCGGTTGAAAATCTTCCCTGGCTGCCGACAAACATCTTCCGCAGGCAGGTGCCGCCCTTAAAGGCGAGTCTTGCGAGAAGGCCCCTTTCAGATAGGACCTGCAGAAGAAATGTCAGCACTATCTCCTTCTCCGCGATCATGATGTCACGAAGACCGGATGCTGCAGCGTAACGCTGCACCTGCGGACGCGTGAGCATTCCTAGCTCTCCTCCGCAGTGGTTTTCGATGTCCCAATCCCGCGCTACCGTGCAGCTCTGCGCGGGGAACATTGATAAAGATGCGCCACGTATCGTCGTATCCGATGGCACCGGGCACTGCCTGCCCGCGCGCGGGATCAGACCCGAGCCATGTTCCCCGGCTTTTTTTTGCAACCTCGCGAACACGTTCGCGCACGGTAGGAGGCATGTCACCTTTCACATGATCAGAAAACCAGCCGAATCGTCGTGCGAGCGCACCTGACTGAATCCGCTCCAGGTCATCGACCGCCTTGCTCCATTCAAACCGTCGGCAGGCGTTCGCGAATATTTATGGCTGCTTCGCCTAAGCCGCCCGATAGATCCGGGCGATCAATGCAGTCAATCGCTGTTTTTTCCCTGTCTGAAAGCATGACCTTGTAGCCGAGCACATCAACGGACTCAAAGCCAAAGAACTTCTTATGCGATACATTAACGATCCTGACCTGCGACTCTCCGACCTCGCACGCGCACACGCTGTGGCGTCATGACGAAGATCACACTGCGATACTGCGTTGTCAGGCCATAGTGGGCAGCAGCACTCCCAAAGCCGATGTAATATGGGTCGGCTATGCGGCTGGCGTGTGCGAGAAGATTGCTGTCGCCTAGGGCGTCCGGCCCCTGCTCCGGCGGCACAAGCAGATACTCTCCCCACGTCGCCCGTTCGAGCCAGCCTTTGCGGCGGAGCGCTTCAATGACGTGATCGGCTGCCTTGACACTGCCGCCGAGCAGTTCGACGATCTCCGCACGCGTGGTCTCCTGCCGTTTTCGCTCGGTGAGGCCGAGCACGACCCGGCTTTCTTGCGGTGATAGAGATCGGGTGATGAGTTTCATGCAATTTGTTATAAACAAAACCCCCTAAAAAAGGGGATTTTGAGCATAATAACGGAACGGGGCCAGTGCTGTAAAACAGTTCTATGTAACAAAACCTCCTAAAAGAGGGTGTTTTGTCACATATAATAGCTGGCCGTAAGTTGTCGTGCTTCCTCCATCGTGCCAGCACATCAGTTGCTGGTTTGTAGTGAGGTTAGGGGAGTGTGAGCCGCGGTCGTGGCGATTCCGGAGGGCGTGAGGCGGGTAAGGCATCATCGTGGTCCATGCAAAACACTGCACGCGATCGGAACGCCATCTCAAAATGCATGCTATGAGGCAAGGGGCAGGAGAATGTGAACTCCAATGCCCATGTACGCTCTCTGTACTGCAAGTCATCTACTTTGGTTCATTGGTTTCACCTTTAGCCTTGGTAATACAGGCCTCAGCCAGATCCTGAATGGAATTCAGCTGCTTCCACATCTCAATCATCCCGGGCGGTGGAGGCTGAATCATGGACAGGTCTTCGGCCGCCTTACGCCACATGTCGCGCTCTGCGGTGATCTGGGCGGCGTACATGACCATCAATTCAGGCACAGACAAGTGTTTCGAACTTTCGATCATTACTCGTACAAATCGCTCTGCCTCTTCAATCGGAGACAGGTGCGGTAATCTATTTTTCATTTAGATTCACTCCCTGCAGACAGCCTTCACCGAAAATCATTAACAATACCGTGTTCCTTATTAAGAACTGGAGCGACCGCAAGCGCCTGGACCTCGACCGAGAAACTCGGGGAGCATTAGACGCTGTACCACTACGAGTCTGCTCGGTGGATACTCATCATCCAGAAAGAAAAGGTGGAATATCTGGAGAATCTGGCCCTGCGCCAAATCGCGGCTTCCAAACGCGGTTACAGCGGCGGAGATTGATTCCAGGGGGCAATATCCCGTGAACCGCGCCAACGACTACTCCCATCGTAATCTCACGCCCGCGCGAGCAAAGATCGGCGGACCCACATTGACCGTCGGCGTTTTGGCGATCTGGATCCGCGAGTCCGTCAAGTTCTCGACCGCCGTGAACACTTCCACGCCATGGCCAAGACGCTTAGCAACATAAGCGTCGAGCTGGAAGTAGGAATCCAGCGGAAACTGGTTCAAGTCGTCGTCAAACTGACGGCTGGACGCACGGGCTTGCGCAGAAAGAGTCCAGCCGCGCGGCAGAGTGCAGGTCGCCTGCAGCGTAAACTGGTTGGGCGCGACCTGAGGTAGCTGCAAGCCCACCAGGGCCGTCTGCGCCGGAAAGCTCGTTACCACGGCATCGACGTACTGATAACCGGCAACGAACTCCAGCCGGCTGACACGCCAGGCGGCATCGAGCTCCATTCCACGTGAACGAGTCTTTCCAAGATTTTCCCGCTCGCGGGTAATCAGAGCGGAGTTTGTGCTAAGCGTGACGTTGGCTACGGGGTCGGAGACCTGCATCCAGAAGAAGCCAGCATGAATGCGCGTAGCGCCGAAGTAGTAGTTCACTCCTGCTTCACCGCCCTTCAGGCGTTCGGCCTGGAGCTGAGAATTGGCGAGAGTGAGAACGTTGCCCAAACGAAACGAGCGGTAGAGCTCGTTTAAGGTCGGCGCACGGAAGGACTTATACCAGGAGCCAGTCAACGTGACGCGATCACCTGCGCGAAACAGCAGCGCCGCCCGCGGGCTGAACGCGTGATCGCTCTGGTCGGCAAATGCAGTGAAACCTTTCTTGATCGTCGGGATCAGCGTCGTGGTGCTGGTATGAGCATTGTAGTTGTTCCAGTTGTCGTAGCGGACACCGAGAGTGAACCGCAGGCGAGAGTGCAGCTGGATGGAATCCTGAAGGAACGCCCCGGCAGTCAGTTGGTATCCACCGGAATCGACGAGTGAGGTTGCGATCGATGAAGCGATCGCGGTTTCATTGCTAAAACCGCGCACGGAGCGAGCATCAGCGCCACTGATCAGTTGATTGCGCGCGCCCAGCTGCCGGGAGAGAATCAGCTCGCCGCCGCTCTGCTGTGCCGGCACGTGCTGCGTGCGAGTGAGCGACTCGCTGTTGCGGTCCACGGCAATCGATGAGAAGGTCTGGTTATAGCTCTGCCCAGAGCCATAACCGCGAAGCTCGATCCCAACCAGACTTGTCAGCAAATTCAGGCCGCTTGAGAGTTGCCAGAGTTGCGTGTCATTGGTCTGCAGCGGCGTACCGTTGTTGCGGGCTTCGTCATAGAACTCGCCGGCAGAAAAGAAATCTCCCAAGGCGAATTTTCGTCTGGCCACGACCTGCCCTTCGCCGTGCCAGGAGTTCACCGGCGTATCGACCGATCCACGTTGAGCGGCAGGGACCACGATGTATCCGTCGGTGCGAAAAGCTTCGCCGCTGGTGTTGATCGTCCATGAATGGAGTTGCACGTTGTCGGCGAGCGAAAGATCGGGAGTGGATTCCGATCCTATCGAAGCTTCAGCCGAAAAGAAGTTGCGAGGCTCGCGCTGGGGAACCAGATTGACCACGCCGCTCAAAGCGCCGCTTCCGTAAAGGCTCGAACCGCCGCCGCGGAGGACCTCTACAGAGCTCAACTCCTGGCGAGCGATGCGTCCCCAATAAACCCAACCGCCGAAGGGATCGTTAAGCGGAACATCGTCGTAGAGCACGAGCGCGCGACTGGCTCCGCTGCCGCCAACGCCGCGCAGCGAATCTCCCTGGGACGTCGGGTTCGCGGTCCGGCTATCGGAACGGCGAAAGAGAGTGAATCCGGGAACCAGGCGCAGGGACTGATCCACGGGCAAGCTGGCAATCGCGTCCATCTCTCTGCGCGACAGCACCTCGATGCTCTCCGGTGTATCCTCCTGGCTAGTGCGAATACGATTAGCGGTGATGTTGACCACCTGCGCGACTGTGGCGGGCAGTAGCACGACGGCGAGTTCGTCGACTCGTTCAGAGAGTTCGGCTTTGTAACGAGAGAATCCGGCAGCCTCGACCGTGACATTTAGTTTTTGTCCGGGCGCTCCCTCCACGCGGAAAGTGCCGTCAGTGCCCGAGTTCACGGCATGGTCGTACCTTATGCCCTGCAGAATGATGTGCGCCCCCGGAATCACGTAGCCTGTCTGATCACGCACTGTGCCGCGAATCGCACGCGATTCCTGTGCGATTGCAAATCCGACGCACAGGATCCAAAGTGTGAAAGACTCGCCGACACGGGCCGATGACATTTTGTTACTCCTCTCTTAATTTTCGAAATGCGGAACGCAGTTCCCCGACAAAAATGTCCGGCTGCTCGAAAGCGGCGAAATGGCCTCCGTGCTCAACCTCATTCCAGTAGATGAGATTGGAATAGGTCTGCTCGGCCCAGCTCTTTGGAGCACGATATATCTCTCGCGGAAAGACGGTTGCGGCGACAGGTAAGCTAAGCTTGCCTCCGGAAAATGAGGCGTCCTTATTCTCCCAGTAGATCCGTGCTGACGATGCCGCGGTGTTTGTGAACCAGTAGAGTGAAATGTTGTCGAGCATCTGGTCCCGCGACAGCGCGTCTTCGGGAGAGCCGTTGTTGTCAGTCCAACTGTAAAATTTTTCGTAGATCCACATAGCCTGGCCCGCTGGTGAATCCGACAGTGCATATCCGATCGTCTGCGGCCGAGTCGCTTGTTGACGGAAGTAGCCGTTGCCGTCGCCCAGGAAGCGTTTGGCGCCATCGAGCGCTCTCTGCTCTTCGAAACTGAGGTGCTCTGGGATTTCCGTCGGAAACACGAATTGCCAATTGAGATGGATTCCAGCGAGTCCAGGGGGAAGAAGATGCCCGAGCGCGGTCGTTACTCCGGCGCCCCAGTCTCCTCCC
>WNFP01003755.1_pt1 | contig 23883 bp, 23 predicted proteins | sample 5400201 | NCBI WGS metagenome assembly WNFP01 (sample SAMN13153355, study PRJNA577476) | soil metagenome | isolation source: 115 cm saprolite under Madrone tree | place: USA:California | collected 2016-06-14
AGGGCCGTCGAAGACTACGACGTTGATAGGCTGGGTGTGTACGCGCAGTAATGCGTTTAGCTAACCAGTACTAATTGCCCGTGAGGCTTGACCATATAACACCCAAGCGATTTGCCTAACGTCGAATCGTGTGTGGGTATCAATTGATGACTTGAATGCGACGAAGCGTCGAAACAAATTGTACGAATTCGTGAAGGGGCTGAGCCATGACTCGGCCCCTTTGCAACCGGTTTGCCTGGCGGCCATAGCGAGTGGGAACCACCCGATCCCTTTTCGAACTCGGAAGTGAAAACGCTCTGCGCCGATGCTAGTGTCGACTTTGTCGATGTGAAAGTAGGTCACTGCCAGGCTCTTAATTCGATGAAAATGAAACCCCCGTCGGCGAAAACCGGCGGGGGTTTTCTTTTGCGCGCTTACTTGGGCGGCGAGTCGAGGAACACGTACAGCGCAGCGATCTTGCCGTCGCGGACGATGGCCACGTCCTCGCCCGTGTACTCGAAGGCCTCGCCTCGCGGGCCGGAACCCCAGTTCAAGCGAACGGCGTTGTGAAGCGATTGCGGCTCCCTGGTCGGGGTGTAGACGAAATGCGGGTGAGTGGCGCGCAGGTCGCCGGCGAACTTGTTGATGGCGTCGTGACCGGTGATAGCGCCGGGCGGGACATACACCACACAGTCGTCCGTGTAGAGCGCCGAGATGGCGGCGCGACGACGCTTCGCGTCGCCTTCGCCGAAGATCTCCTGGATATTGCGGTGAATCAGTTCGTGCATTTGATCAGCCATGACCATCTCCTTGTTTAGCGGGCCAGTGTGGTGACCACGCTGGCCCGTAGGTTGAGCGGATTAGGTAGCAACGACCGGACGTGCGGAGCGAGCGTCCAGGCTCCACGCGCCGGCGCCGAAGTAGGTGATCTGGAGCAGGCCGCCAGCGATCATCACGTTCTTCAGGAAGTGGATCATCTGGTTCTGATCACCGAAGTTGCGGTGGAAGAAGATGGCCGTGGCCACGCTGAACACCGCCATCACCAGCGCTGCCGGACGGACTCGGTAGCCCGAGATCAGCAGCAGGCTGCCGCCCACCTCGATCAGGACGGCGACGATGTAGGCGAGCGGCGCCCCCGGAAGGCCGACGGCCGAGATGTAGCCGACGGTGCCGGTGTAGGCAGCCAGCTTGCCCAGCCCGCTCATGAGGAAGGGAACACCGATCAAAATGCGACCCAACAGAGGAACATACTTGTTGCTTTCCATGACGATCTCCTTGAGAGAGTTGAAGTGGTGGAAAAAAGGAAAGGAGCTCAGCCGGCTTCCACCAGGACCAGCTCGGAGTCTTCAAAAGCGGATATGTCGATAGCCGTCGCATCGAAAATCGCGACGCCGTCCAGCGGCCCCATGCGCTCGCCGTTGATCCCGATGCGGCCGGTGGCAACCACGAGATATGCGTGTGGGAGCGAATCCAGCGGCTGCCGGACCTGCTCGCCGGCCTTCAGTGTCACGCCGAGCAAGCGCGCGTTGGCTCGAATTTGCAGCGCATCCTCGTCCTCGCCGTAGCCGCTGGCGAGGACCGCAAATTGGCCGGAACGGTCGCTTTTCGGAAACGACTTGGTGCCCCAGCGCGGCTCGCCACCCGATTCCCGGGGCAGCATCCATATCTGGTAGAGCTTGAGAGGCTCGCCCCCTTTGTTGAACTCGGCGTGGCGGATTCCCCGACCCGCGCTCATCACCTGGATGTCACCGGCGCGGATAGTGCCTTCGGAGCCCAGCGTGTCGCGGTGCCCGAGCACGCCCTGGCGGACGTAGGTGATAATCTCCATGTCGCGGTGCCCGTGGAGAGGAAATCCGCCGCCGACCGCGATCTCATCGTCGTTCCAGACGATCAGGGAACCCAGAGCCTGGTGCGCCGGGTTGCCGGTGGCATCCACCCTGAAGTGGTAACGGGCGCGCAGCCAGTCGCGGTCCGCCCTATCCAGTGATTCCCAACGCCGGTGCGAAAGCATCTCCGTCCCCTCGTTCCGTGGCCCCGACCCGGGGCTCAAGCTGTGGAAGAGATGCTATATGTGCAAAGATAAAGCGCATATCTCCTACATCGCAAAGGATAGTTGCATAAACTAGAACGATAAAGGCATACAGGGAGCCCCATCCGATGGACCAGATCTCCAATCTCAATGACCTGCGGCTTTTTGCCGAGGTCGTGGAGCGTGGCAGCTATACCGCCGCCGCCAGGAGCCTAGGGCTCCAGACATCAAAGCTGAGCCGGCGCGTTCGTGCCCTGGAGGAGGAGCTGGGCATCCGCCTGCTCAACCGCACCAGCCGAAGCCTGTCCTTGACGGAAACCGGACGCCAGTTTCACCGGCATTGCCTGGCCCTGGTAGCGGAGTCCAAGGCCGCAAAGGAAGTCGTCGATCACACCCGGACACAGCCCCAGGGCACCGTGCGCATCAGCTGCCCGATTCCCCTGCTGAGCTCGGGCATCGCCGAGATCATCTCGCGTTACCTCGAGGAAAACCCTCTGGTGCAGGTCTTGGTCGACGCCACCAACCGCCGCGTGGATGTGATCGAGGAAGGCTTGGACTTCGCTATTCGCGTCAGGCTTCCGCCGCTGGAGGACACCGATCTCGCAGTTCGACAACTGGGGCTGTCGACATTGGTTCTGGTGGCAAGCCCCGGTTTGCTGGCGCGGCACCCGGCGCCCGCTTCACTGGAGTCATTGGAGGATTGGCCAACCCTTTCCATGGCCAGCAATAGCGAACGGTATACCTGGACCTTGTTCGACGCCGGCGGGGAACCCGTCTCGTTGACGCATCGACCCAGAATGGCGACGGACGACTTGGCCAGCCTGCGGATTGCGGCGCTTCACGGTGTGGGCGTCGCGATGCTGGCGAGGGAATTCGTGGACGATGATTTGCGGGACGGCCGGCTGCGGCACCTGTTGCCGCACCTCGCGGCGAAGACCGGGCTCGTGCACGCGATCTTCCCCACGCGGCGCGGCATGGTGTCGGCTGTCCGCCATCTGCTCGATGCGCTGGTTCAGGGGTACGAGCGTTTGAACCGCAACACCTAGCCGGCGCTTGCCGATTTGGGATCAGCGGCCGGCGAATGTTGACCAGTGCATAGCCGATTGGCAATATAGCGATATGGCTATAAGTTTAGAAGAGAGGCTGAAGGCGCTCGCCAGCGAGAAGCGGCTTCAGATTCTCGCCTGGCTCAAAGATCCCACGGCGCATTTCCGGCCGCAAATAGACGGGGACCTGGTCAAAGACGGCGTCTGCGGGCAGCTCATCACGGAAAAGCTCGGCGTCTCGCAGCCGACTGCATCGGAACATCTACGCGTCCTCTCCGACGCGGGTTTTCTCACTGGAAAGAAGATCAAGCAATGGGTTTTCTACAAGCGCGATGAAAGAGAGATCGCTGCATTTAAGTCCCTCATGAGGACCGAAGTATGAATGAATCTAGCACCCCAATTTATCCTTACGCGACTCATCTCAATCTCCACTACCCCCAATTGGAACGGGTGGATGTACCGGCGCTCGTCGCCGCCTGCAAGGACCGCTGGTACAACCAGACTCTTTGCAAAGTGAACGATTCCGTCGTGCGTCTCGGCGTCATGCAGGGCGAATATCACTGGCACAAGCACGAGGCAGATGACGAATTCTTCTTTGTCCTCGAAGGAACGTTCTTCGTCGATCTCGAGGATCGCAGTATCGAGCTCAAACCATGGCAGGGCTTCACCGTGCCCAAAGGCGTGGTCCACCGCACCCGCGCCCCCGAGCGCGCGGTGATCCTGATGGTCGAAAACGCCGGAATCATTCCTACCGGGAATTGACTGATCGAGGAGGTGGCCGATGGGACATGCACAAGAATACCGTTACCGAGTGGTCGACGTGTTTACAGAGCGTCCTCTGGAAGGAAATGCGCTCGCCGTGTTTCTCGATGCCTCGGCGATGGATGCAACGACCATGCAGCGCGTCGCTCGGGAGCTGAATTTGGCCGAGACGGCCTTCATCCTTCCGCCCACGCGCACCGACTGTGCCGCGCGCGTGCGGATCTTTACTCCGACGAAGGAAATGCGCTTCGCGGGGCATCCGACCATCGGCACGAGCTTCGTTCTGCTCGACGAGGGCATAGTGCCGCGGAACACCGGCGCCTTCCTCCTCGAGGAGAACATCGGTCCGGTACCGGTGCGCGTCGAGGCCGGCGCACGGCCCATGCTGTGGCTTACCACGCCGCCGATCGAAACCGGACGGTGCTATGACCCGGTGCTCTGCGCCAACGTGCTCGGGCTCAACACAGCTGATCTGCTCGACGTCGCACCGCAGCGGCTGAGCGCCGGGAATCCAACCATCTATGTGGCGCTGCGCGACAAGCTTGCCGTGCTTCACGCCGACCGCGGAGGGGGCCTATTCGAGGATGTTCGCACCCGAATATGGCGTCGTCGAGGACCCGGCCACCGGCAGTTCTACCGGCCCGCTGGCGGCCTTCATGATGCGCCATGGACTGGTCTCGAATTCCGGCGGAACGCGCTGGGTCAGCGAGCAGGGCACAAAAATGGGCCGTCGTAGCTACTTGCATGTGCATGTACGCGGCGACAACGGCGCTGATGGGATCGATATCGGCGGCTACGTGACCCCGGTGGGAGTGGCTACGATGCGGCTCGCTCAGTGATGGAATCAAGGAATGGTGACGACACCCGGCTGGGGGTTTGCCGAATGCCGGCGCTCCTGTCTGCTGCCTTGAGGGCCGCCGCCGATGTCAGGCGCTGCTTGCCGAACGAATCCGTTCCGGGGCATGCAGCGCCCACCACTGCTCGACGCTTGCGGTGAGCCCGGCATGGTCGAGGCCGGCCGCCGCGAGACAGGTGTCGCGTGAACCGTGCTCGATGAAGCGGTCGGGTATGCCGATGTGGAGCAGCGGCAGCAGCACGCCTTCGGCGGCGAGCAGCTCGCCGACGCCTGAGCCCGCCCCACCCATGATGGCATTCTCTTCGATGGTGACGATGGCCTGGTGACGCGCGGCCAGCGACATCACGAGTCTCTCATCGAGTGGTTTGACGAAGCGCATGTTGACCAGCGTGGCGTCCAGGCGCTCGGCGATCTTGCGGGCCGATTCGAGCAGCGTGCCGAATACGAGAATCGCCAATCCACTGCGCCCTTCGCGCCTCACTTGACCGTGTCCCACGGGAAGCGCGGTCATCTCCGCGCTCAAGGCAACACCGGATCCCGTGCCGCGCGGGTACCGCACCGCCGACGGTGAAGACAGCGTGGTCGCCGTGTACAGCATATCACGGCACTCGTCCTCGTCCGCCGGCGCCATGATCACCATGTTGGGGATACAGCGCAAAAACGTCAGATCGTAGCTGCCCTGATGGGTCGCGCCGTCGCTGCCGACGAGCCCCGCTCTGTCCACGGCGAATATCACCGGCAGATTCTGCAGGGCGACGTCGTGAACGAGCTGATCGTAGGCGCGCTGGAGGAAGGTCGAATAGATCGCGACCACGGGCTTGAGTCCTTCGGCCGCGAGTCCGGCCGCGAAAGTGACCGCGTGCTGCTCGGCGATCGCGACGTCGTAGTAGCGCGCCGGGAATCGTTTCGAATATTCGACCAGGCCGGATCCTTCGCGCATCGCCGGCGTGATCCCCACCACGGTGGGGTCGCGTTCGGCCATGTCGCACAGCCACTTGCCGAAGATCTGCGAGTAGGTCGGTCCCGTGCTCGCTTCCTTGAAGATCATGCCGCTCGCCGGATCGAACGGCCCCGGTCCATGCCACTTGATGGGGTCCGCTTCCGCGGGCGCGTAGCCTTTACCCTTGCGCGTAACGACGTGCAAAAACTGCGGTCCGCGCAGCTGCTGCAGATTGCGCAGGGTGCTGACCAGGGCTTTGACATCATGGCCGTCGATGGGGCCGATGTAGTTGAATCCCATTTCCTCGAACAGTGTCCCGGGGAGCACCATGCCCTTCAGGTGTTCCTCCGAGCGGCGCGCGAGTTCCCATACCGTGGGCATCTGGCGCAAGACCTTCTTGCCGCTTTCGCGCAGGTGCGAATACATGCGTCCCGACAAGGCGCGGGCCAGATAGTTGGACAGGGCGCCGACGTTCTCGGAAATCGACATGTCATTGTCGTTGAGAACGATCAAGAGATCCGTCGGCAGTGAACCGGCGTGGTTGAGCGCCTCGAAGGCCATGCCGGCGGTCAAAGCGCCGTCGCCGATGATGGCCACGGCGCGGCGATTCTCTCCGCGTTGCGCTGCTGCGACGGCCATGCCCAATGCCGCGCTGATCGAGGTGCTGGAGTGCCCAACGCCGAAAGTGTCGTAGTCGCTTTCGGCGCGAGTCGGAAAAGGGGCGAGACCCTCGTGCTGCTTGATCGTATGGAGCCGATCGCGGCGGCCCGTCAGCACCTTGTGCGGGTAGGCCTGGTGGCCTACGTCCCAGACGAGCCGGTCATAGGGGGTATTGAACACGTAGTGCAGGGCAATCGTGAGTTCCACCGTGCCCAGGCCTGCGGCAAAATGTCCCCCCCGGGTGCTGACACTGTGGATCAGGAACTGGCGCAATTCCTGGGCCAGCTCCCCCAGCTTCGCGGTCGGCAGGCTTCTGAGATCCGCCGGTGTACCGATGGACTCGAGCAGCGGATAGTCGTTGTGCGGAGTACTCATCTGCGGCAGTTTATACTGCCGAGCGGGGTTCGTGGCAACGAACGCACACGATGTTGTAAATTTGCCTCAAGCCCGGCCCGCTGACATGATGCTATTCTTAGCAGTTTCCGAGATACCGTCCTTATGGATTCCGTCAGTTCAGATGAAGTCTATCAAGACCAGATTCTCCCGCACGTCTCACGCACCTTTGCGCTGACCATCCCGCAGCTCCCGGAGGGCCTGCGCACTGCGGTGACCTGCGCCTATTTGCTCTGCCGAATTGCGGATACCATCGAGGACGAGCCGGCGCTGTCTCCGCCCGAAACGTTGGCCTTCCTGCAACGCTTCAGCGCGCTATTGGTCGGCCGCGGGGATCCGGCGCTCCTGGCGCGGGAAATCGAGGGGCGGCTGACGAACCGGACCTTGGCGACGGAGCGCGACCTCGTCAGCAACATGGAGCGCGTCCTCGCAGTCATGGCACGTCTCAACGAGCCGCAGCGGGCCGCGATTCGACGCTGCGTCGAGCTCATGTGTCATGGCATGCCGCGCTTCCAGTTCAGCGCCAGCCTCAGGGGACTCGCCCGTTCGAGCGACCTGGATGACTATTGCTACTACGTGGCCGGCGTCGTGGGCGAAATGCTCACCGATCTCTTCTGTGACTATTCCCCGGAAATCGCCCGCCACCGCCCCGCGCTGTCCGCCATCGCGGCGTCCTTTGCCCAGGGACTGCAGATGACGAATATTCTCAAGGACGTGTGGGAGGACCGCAGCCGCGGCGCGTGCTGGTTGCCGCAGGATGTGTTCACGCCTCATGGAGTCGATCTCGCCCTGGTCTCGAGCGAGCCCTTTGATCCGCGGTTCGGCGCCGCCTTTCGCGAGCTCATCGGCGTGGCTCATGCGCATCTGCGTAACGCGCTCGACTACACCCTATTGATTCCAAGCAAGGAGACCGGCATACGCCGATTCTGCTTGTGGGCGATCGGGCTGGCCGTCCTGACGCTGCGCAAGATCGAGCACAATCCGCGCTTTACGGCCGGCGTCCAGGTGAAGGTTACGCACTCCGCAGTCGCCATGATTAGGGCTTTGACGAATGTCGCAGGACGCAGCAACTGGATGCTGCGGGCCCTGTTTGCGCTGGCTTCACGCGGCCTGCCGCTCGCGCGCCTCCCTGAGCTGCGCCGTCCGCGCCCGGAGCCGATCAGCCTTCAGGTTGCACCGGCCGGCGAACCTGAATTCACTTCGCGGCGCTCTTACGGGAATTCAGGGTCGTGAACCGCATCGCACCGAAGCCGGGTTCGCACCCGGCACCGCTGTCCGATGCGCGCGGCGATGTCGTGTCGCACACCCTGCGGCGGGTGACGGATTCGCCTTTGGATCGCGCCATCGTGGACGCCCGAGAGGCGCTGGCGGCGCGGCAGGACGCCGAAGGATACTGGCTGTTCGAGCTCGAGGCGGACTGCACCATCCCGGCCGAGTACATCATGATGATGCACTTCTTGGACGAGATCGACGCTGCGCTCGAGACGAAGCTCTGTCGATATCTCCGCGCCGCGCAGGCCGAACACGGCGGTTGGCCGCTCTATCAGGGCGGCGATTTCAATATCAGCTGCTCGGTCAAGGCCTACTATGCACTGAAGCTCGCCGGAGACAGTCCCGACGCGCCGCACATGGTACGGGCGCGCACGGCGATATTGCAGCGCGGCGGCGCAGCCTCGGTCAATGTGTTCACGCGGATCGCCCTTGCGCTGTTCGCGCAATTGCCCTGGCGCGGCGTGCCCTACATTCCCGTCGAAATCATGCTGCTGCCGCGATGGTTCCCATTTCATCTCGACAAGGTCGCCTATTGGTCGCGCACGGTCATGGTTCCGTTGTTCATTTTGTGTACCCGCAAGCCCGTCGCCAAGAATCCGCGCAAGGTACACATCCGCGAGCTGTTCACGACTCCACCCGAGAAGGAACGGGACTATTTCCGGCGCTCGGGATTCCTGGCCAAGGCATTCCTGGCCGCCGATCGGCTGGGCCGCATGATCGATCCCCTGATTCCGGCGCGCATGCGCGAGCATGCCACCCGCCTGGCGGAAACCTGGACGCTGGAGAGGCTCAACGGCGAAGACGGCCTGGGCGCCATCTTTCCCGCCATGGTCAACGCCCTGGAAGCCATGGTGATACTGGGCTATCCGGAAGATGACCCGCGGCGCGTTACAGCGAAACGCGCACTGCAAAAGCTCGTCGTCGAAGGCCCATCGAGCGCCTACTGCCAGCCCTGCGTCTCACCGATCTGGGACACGGCGCTCGCGAGTCTGGCGATGCAGGAGACCGGCGATGCCGCTGCCTTCGAGGCCTCGATCCGGGCGCTCGATTGGCTCAAGGGTCGCCAGCTTCTCGACGAACCCGGAGACTGGCAGGTGAATCGCCGGGGATTGGCCGGCGGCGGTTGGGCGTTTCAGTTCGCGAATAGCTACTACCCGGATCTCGATGACACGGCCGTGGTCGCGTGGTCCATGCATCAGGCGCGCGATTCGGACCGCTACGCCGAGAGCGTGCGCCGCGCCCTGGATTGGTTGGTCGGAATGCAGAGCAAGGACGGCGGCTTTGCCGCCTTCGATGCCGACAACACCTCTTACTACCTCAACATGATTCCCTTCGCCGATCATGGCGCGCTTCTCGATCCCCCCACCAGCGATGTCACGGCGCGGGTGGTCACGGTGCTGGCACGCATCGGCCGGCCGCAGGACAAGCAGGCCTTGGATAGGGCGATCGACTACCTGCGCCGGCAGCAGGAATCCGACGGATCGTGGTTCGGCCGCTGGGGCACCAACTATATCTACGGCACCTGGTCGGTGTTGACGGCCCTCGCGCAGGCGCACATCGCGCACGATGATCCCGCGGTACGGCGCGCCGCCCAATGGCTCAAGCTCGAGCAGAACGCCGACGGCGGCTGGGGCGAGAGCAATGACACCTACCTCTGCGCGCCCGACGAAGCCGTGCATTTCCCGAGCACCGCCTTCCAGTCAGCCTGGGCGCTTCTGGGATTGCTCTCCGCGGGTGAGGTCCAATCGGACGCCGTCCGACGCGGCACGGAGTTCCTGATGCGCACGCAGCAGGCGGATGGGCTGTGGAGCGACCCGAGCTTCACGGCGCCCGGCTTTCCGCGAGTGTTCTATTTGAGATATCACGGCTATTCCGCGTATTTCCCGCTCTGGGCGCTGGCGGCGTACCGCACACTGACGCGCCGCGGAATCGCTCATTGAATGGGGTGGGCGTCGTCGCGGCGCTCGACGCGGAGGCACGCACCCTGGGGCCGGCGGTGCGGCGGGACGACGGTTTGTTTTTCTTGAGCGATGGGGCGCTGCTCGCCGTCAGCGGCATGGGCGCAGCCCTGGCGGCGATTGCTGCGCGTAACCTCATCGATGCCGGTGCGGCTGCCTTGATCAGTTTCGGACTGGCCGGTGGACTCGATCCCCTTTTGAGCGCAGGCACCGTCGTCCTGCCGAGTGAAGTCATTTCGCGCGACGGCACGCGGTTCTTGACCTCGAGGGTTTGGCGCGAGCAGCTCTCTGCCGCCGTCGCGAAGCAGCGTCCGGTGGACGCCGGCGCTCTGCTCACCAACTCGCAGCCGATCGGCGCGGTGGCGGAGAAGGCCGCGGCTTTTCGAGAAACCGGCGCGGTTGCCTGCGATATGGAGAGCTTCCACGTGGCAGAAGTGTCCGCCGCTCACAACCTGCCGTTCATCGCCGTGCGTGTGATCGTGGACAGTGCAGAGGATGTGCTGCCGAGGGCGGTCGTGGCGGCAAGCCGTGACGGTCAAGTCAACATGCGGCGCCTCATCGGCGGTCTCGCCGCGGCGCCCCTCGACCTCATCGCGTTGATCCGTCTGGCGAGAGCGTACCGGGCGGCGACTCGCTCGTTGACCGCGGTCGCCGGCGCTCGCGTCGCATGAAGGCGCTGGTCACCGGTGCAACCGGTTTCGTCGGTGCGGCCGTCGCAAGGGCCTTGAGTGCGGCCGGTTGGCAGGTGCGAGTGCTGGCGCGCAGCGGGTCGAACCGGAGCAATCTGCAGTCGCCCGCCTGGGAAGTCGTGGAGGGTGATCTCGCGGACTTGCAGTCGCTCGAACGAGCGCTCGAAGGCTGCACGGGGTTGTTTCACGCCGCGGCCGACTATCGGTTGGGCGCGCGCGATCCTACACAGCTCTATCGCACCAATGTCGAAGGAACCCGCCGCATCTTGAGCGCCGCCCGCACGGCGGGAGTTACGCGAATCGTCTACACGAGCAGCGTCGCGACCATAGGCATTCCGTCGGACGGTTCGCCGGGGGACGAGCGAACTCCCGTGGCCGAAAGCCACATGATCGGCCACTACAAGCGCTCGAAGTACCTCGCGGAAGAAGTGGCACGGGACGCGGCACGGACGGGCATGTCAGTGGTCATCGTGAATCCATCGACGCCGGTCGGCCCGGGCGATATAAAGCCCACGCCGACCGGACAGCTCGTGCTCGATGCCGCGTCCGGCCGGATGCCCGCGTATGTGGACACCGGACTCAACATCGTGCATGTGGACGACGTTGCGGCCGGACATCTGCTGGCGTTCGAGCGCGGTCGAGCGGGTGAACGCTACATTCTGGGCGGCGAGGATATGACTTTGCAGACGATTCTCGGGCAGATCGCGCGCCTCGTCGGGCGCGCGCCCCCGCGCATCCGTCTGCCGTATGCCGCGGTGTTGCCCGTTGCCTATCTTGCAGAAGGCTTCGCCAAAATCTCGGGCCGCAGCGGCCGCGTGACGCTCGAAGGAGTGCGCATGTCGCGCAAGCGCATGTTCTTCTCGAGCGCCAAGGCAGTCAGCGAGCTGGGGTACCGTTGGCGTCCGCCCCTCCAGGCGTTCGAGGATGCGTTGCGGTGGTATCGCGAGCGCGGCCTACTATCCTGATCGCGGCTCGTGCCGCCAGCGCCTTCGGTCAAATGCTGGCCGGCAGCGCCCGGTATGCAAATTTTGCAAGAACCGGCACCAGCCGCGGGCGCAGCAGGCGCGCGTCGTACTGTTCCATGCGCCGGTCGTTCTCGCTGAGGCACACTTCCAGCAGCGAATGCAGAGTGACGGATTCGCCCACGTCTTGATGCGCGCTCATCGTGAAGTTGTCGCCGGAATCGCTCGCGCCGCCCATGGTGCGCGCCGTCTTGATGCGACTCGCCACCTGCTTCAGGATGATCCAAGCGCAGCGCAGCCTGAACGCCGGCCGCTTCCACCATGGGAGTTGTGAACGGCGATACTTCACCCAGTTGACGAAGAACAGGATGTGACGCGCCTCCTCCTGCACGACGGGTTCGAAGATCGCAATCAACTCCGGCCCGAAGTAGCCTGATTTCTGCGCCAGCGCGAACAGGCCGAAGGCGAAAAAAGAATCGAAGCATTCGCCGAATCCGGCGAACAGAAAATCGTTCTCGAGGGAGTGCGGTTCGAAGCGCGGCGGCATTTCCACCTTGATCCGATAATGCGAAGTGAGCGCGACCAGCAAACGTGCGTGGCGATTCTCCTCGAAGCCCTGCATCTCGATGGCCTTGCGGATCTCGGGATCCGGCTCGAGCCGTGCCGCGGCGGCAACCGTGTTGGATGTGATGTTTTCGGTGGCCACGGCTTCTTGCCAGAACGGCAGAGCGGTGAGCCGCGCCCGGCTCGGTTCCGCCAATGTCGGCCAGACGATCGATTCGGGAACGAAGTCTACATGGGAGTCGAGAAAGAACCGGGCGAGAATTTGCCGGTGCTCTTGCGAGCCTATTTGAATCGTCGGCGCGGCTGCGCTCATCATCTAATCCTCACGATCTGAATCTATTCCCACGTTAGGAGCCTGTCTGACTAATGATCGCCTACTGCGGCCGCCCCACGTCGGCATATTTCTGCGATCGTTTCACTCACATAGTACCCACTATGCGTAGCGTATCGATCGCAGAAATCTGCTCGACGTGGGCATTGCGCTTCGCAGTCCCTGCTGCGCGCAAGCCCTGAGTGGCCTTCCATGGCCACTCGTGCGACGCATGCGTCGCACCCCTCGTGACGGCGCCCATTAGTCAGACAGGCTCCTAGCGCTGGTGCTTCGCAAGCGGCTATCATTCCTACATGGATGAATTTCACGACAATCGCGCGGCTACCGCAAGTATGGCCGCGGATGCCGATTCCCTCATTCTGGTCGACGAATCCGATCACGGAGTCGGGCACTTGAGCAAGGTGCTGTGCCATGAGGGCCGCGGCGTCCTGCACCGGGCGTTTTCATTGCTGATATTTAATGGCAGCGGCGAATTACTGCTGCAGAAGCGGTCGGCATTCAAACGCCTGTGGCCGTTGTATTGGTCGAATAGCTGCTGCAGCCATCCGCGCAGCGCCGAGACCATGGAGGCGGCGATCCACCGCCGCCTGTATGAGGAACTCGGGCTGCGCTGCCCGCTGCATTTTCTGTTCAAGTTCCAATACCAGGCGCAATTCGACGAAACAGGCGCCGAAAATGAGCTTTGTTCGGTGTTCATCGGACGCGCTACCCATGCCGTCAAGATCAACAGCGGCGAAATTCTCGCTTGGCGCTGGGTCAGTCCGCAAGCGCTGCAGGGGGAGATGGAGGCGGGCCTGGGGAACTTTACGCCATGGTTCATACTCGAATGGGCTCGGATTTGGCGGGATCACCGCGCCCGAATACTCGATTTGCAGTTTGAATTGGGCTCTTAGGGTCTCTCACGGTAATATAGCTTCATGGCCATTCCACTACTTCAGATGTACAAGGTCGCGCGATATATCGCCGGCCGTAAGCTGCGGGGCGATAAGCGCTATCCGCTCGTGCTCATGCTGGAACCTCTGTTTCAGTGCAATCTCGCCTGCTCCGGCTGCGGGAAAATCGATTACCCGAAGGAAATCCTGCAAAAGCGGGTCAGCGTGGAAGACGCCATGGGGGCGGTCGACGAGTGCGGTGCACCCATCGTCTCCATTCCCGGCGGCGAGCCGCTCATTCACAAGGAAATGCCGCAAATCGTCGCCGGCATCGTGGCGCGCAAGAAATTCGTCTATCTCTGCACCAACGCGATACTGCTCTCCAAGCATATCGATGAATATCAGCCTTCACCCTATCTCACTTTCTCGATTCATCTGGACGGCAATCGGCAGCGTCACGACGAGTCGGTGTGCCAGGAGGGGGTTTTCGACAAGGCGGTGGCGGCGATCCAGCTGGCCCGCGACAAGGGCTTTCGCGTCACCATCAATTGTACTTTATTCAACGGCGAGGACCCGGCGGACGTGGCCGATTTCTTCGATACCGCGACCAAGCTCGGCGTCGAGGGAATCACGGTGTCGCCGGGATACAGCTACCACCATGCGCCAAAACAGGACGTGTTCCTGGCACGCAACGCCAGCAAGCAGCTGTTCCGCAGCATCTTCAGCCTCCGCCGCCGCCCCTCCGGCATCTCGTGGTCGTTCAATCACTCCGCGCTGTTCTTGGATTTTCTCGCCGGTAACCAGACCTACCAGTGCACGCCATGGAGCAATCCCACCTACAACATCTTCGGTTGGCAGCGCCCTTGCTACCTGCTCTCCGACGAGGGGTATGCGCCGAGCTACCAGTCGCTGATCGATGACACCGAGTGGGATAAGTACGGAGTCGGCAAGAATCCGCGATGCGACAACTGCATGGCGCATTGCGGTTTCGAGGGTACGGCGGTCAACGACGCATTCAGCCATCCGCTCAAGGCGTTGAAAGTCTGGTTGCGCGGGCCGCGTCTCGCGGGCCCGATGGCGCCCGACCTGCCCATCAAATATTCCCCCGCCGCGCGCATGACGACGGTGGCCGAGATACCGCTCAGTGAGATCAAACGCGTGAGCCGGGAGAGCGCATGAACGTGGAGCCCTCCGAGACCCTTAGCGCGTGAGCGACGCAGCCGATCGTCTGATACGGACGCCGGACGAGTCCGCGAGCACCGATGCTTTCGGAGCGCAGCTCGAAGCCTGGCGCCTGCGCATGGAGCACGCTCTCGCAGCGCGCCTTCCGGAGCCCGACCAGGTTCCCGCTCGATTGCACGAGGCCATGCGCTACAGCGTATTGGGCGGCGGCAAGCGCATACGGCCGGCATTGCTGTTCGCGACCGCGCGTACCTTGGGCTTGTCGGAGGACGAAGTCGAGGCCGCGGCATGCGCCATCGAGCTGGTGCACGTGTACTCACTGGTACACGACGATTTGCCGGCGATGGATAACGACGATATGCGCCGCGGCCGGCCGACCTGTCACAAGGCTTACGATGAGGCCACGGCATTGCTCGTAGGCGACGCGCTTCAGCCGCTGGCGTTTCAATTGCTCGCCGGCGATCCCAAGCTTCCGGCCTCGCCGGCAATCCGTCTGCGCTTGGTCGACATGCTGGCGCAGGCCATCGGCACCTTCGGCATGGCGGGAGGTCAAGCCATCGATCTGGCCGTTCAAGGCATGCGGCTCGATATCGGCCAGGTGGAAGACATGCATGCCCGCAAGACCGGGGCAGTGATTCGCGCCAGCGTCTTGATGGCCGCCGAATGCGTTCCGTCCCTGGATGCGAATCTCTATGCCGCACTCACCCGATTTGCTTCGGCGGTGGGCCTGGCGTTTCAGATTCAAGACGACCTGCTCGATGTCACCGGCGATGCGGCCATGTTGGGCAAAGCGACCGGAGCGGACAGCGAGCGTGCAAAACCCACCCATCCGGCCGTCATCGGTATACCGGCCTCGCAGCAACGAGTCCGGCTGCTGCACAGTCAGGCGATCAATGCGCTGGCGCCCTTCGGCGATCGTGCGGAAACGCTGCGTTCGCTCGCCCACTGGCTGCTGTCGCGGCAGTACTGACTGTGAGCGTGCCGCCGCCGGCCTGTTGGCCGCGTGCGTTTTCGCCATGACTGCTGCGGTGCGGTTCCTGTGACACGGACTTGCCATAAGCTGCGTTTACTATATAACTAGGGTAAACGCGGTATTTTAGCCTAGGGATGTCACCGCGAAAATTCCAGGCGTTGCCTTGGGGGATGTCGCCGGTGCACCGCAGTGCGATCAGTCATTCACGTCTCATGCGCGAATCCACGGATCGGATCGAGATTGCGTTGCGAAGCGACGATGACAAAGAGCACCTGATTGCCTATCGCCTGTCGGAGAGCTCCAGGACTTGGGAGCTGTGGGAGAACGAGCATTCGGGGCTCATGCGGCAAGTCGCCGAATACGGCGTCCTGCGAACCCAGGCTGCCGCGCTCAGACAGACCGCGCTGCGCCTGATCCACGGGAAGGCGCTGTTCGAGTACCTGAGGCGCAAGGGAGTGCGAGGCGCCGAGCGCGCCCGGATACTGAACTATTTCTATCCGACCCGCGGCTATCACTACGCGATCATCGCCGAGCACGGCGTCTTTGTACGCAAAGCGTGCAGCTACCTGTGCGCGAGCCATGTTGGAACCCGCCTGGTCCAGGATCCCGTTTTTCTCGATCCCATGCAGCATTACGAAAATCTGTATGCAGAGTACTTCGATCTCTATTGCAGCACTCTATTCCCTTCGGATGGCGTCGAGTCGGCCAGCGAGCGCTCGTTGCTGCCGCTGCTCAAGCATCAGCTCAACGAGTGGCGCTGGATGATTCTCAATCCGCGGGAGAGTCTGCCGCGCGTCAAGCGTGAACGCGAAATCCGCCGTTCGACGGGCGATACGCAGCGGCTCCCGCATCTCAAGCTTCGCCCCAAGGACGGCGCCTAGGCGCGAAACGATCACAAAAATCTGCTCGCTGTGGGTCGCCCTCGCGACGGCGATCATTAGTCAGACAGGCTCCCGGGAAACTCAGGTCAGCGCCGACTTCCGTTCCTTCAGAGACGGAGGTGTCCATAGATAGATCCACGTTTCCGTCAGCGGTCTGCCATTGACGCGCAGGTACAGGCGCATATCGATGGGCTCGAGGTTATCCTCGGGCGGTTTGACATCGAACAGCGCGCGGTAGCCGTGAAATACCTCGACATAGTGCGCCGTGACATGCTCGGTTTGACCATGCGAGACGGTGATCACCGCTTCGACGGGAGCGTCTTTGGGCAGAGCGCCGAGTTCGCCGCCCGCGAAGTCGACCGCAAAATGCCAGGAATAGTATTGGCGTTTCTGGCCCACCGTGCCGCCGATGCCGGTGCGCGTCGCCAGGGTCTGCGCGAGCGCCGATGCATAGGGCATGCGGGTGCCCCAGTATAGCCGGTAGCCGAACAGGAGCTCCTGCCCCGGTTTGGGCCGTTCGAGCGGATTCCAGAAGGCGACGATGTTATCGAAGGTTTCATCCACCGTCGGGATTTCGACCAACTGTACCGAGCCCTTGCCCCAACCGCCGTTGGGCCCGGGCTTGGGCTCGACCCACAAGCTCGGCCGGCGATCGTAGTACACGCCGTCGTCTTGATAGTGATCCCAATCACGGTCCCGTTGCAGCAGGCCGAAGCCCCGCGGGTTGTCATCCAAATAAGAGCTAAAGTGCAGTTGCGCCGGATTCGTGAGGGGGCGCCAGATCCATTCACCCGCACCGGTCCACATTGAAATCCCGTCGGAGTCGTGGATCTCCGGCCGCCAGTCATTCGCCCCGCGCCGATCGTTCTCCCCGTAGAAGAACATGCTGGTGAGCGGCGCCACGCCCAACCGTTCAATCGGCTTGCGCGGGTACAGCGCGCTGTCGATGTCCATGATTTGCGTGCCGCCGGGTGTAATCTGAAAGCGCAGCGCGCCCGCGACGCTCGGCGAGTCCATCAGCGCGTACAACGTGAGAGTCCCCGAGTCCTTCGCCGGCCGCTCGAACCAGAAAGCGGTGAAGCGCGGGAACTCTTCCGGGCGTGGAAACGCCGTATCCACGGCCAGCGCGCGCGCCGACAACCCGTATTGCCGCGTATCGCCGCCCACCGCGCGGAAATAGCTCGCGCCCAAGTACGCGGCCACATCGTCCCTCCAGTCCGTCACGAACTGCACGCGAAAGCCCGCGAACCCCATATGCCCGCGCATCAATTTCGGGTCGATGCCGGCCTTGTCGAATTCGAACATCCCCGGGTCGTAGACGATTTCCCGCGATTGGCCGTCGACGATTTCGTAGAGGCGCACCGGTTCGGTAAAACTACGGCCGGCGTGAAAGAACTGCAGGCGAAACGCCAAACCGGCGTTCGCCCAGAGGGCGTGGTCCGCGCGAAAGCGCAGCGATTGATATTGGTCGTAACCGAGCTTCGCCATCGCGGGCGGCAGCGTATCTTGCGAGGCCTGATAGGCGTTGCCGGCGAGCTTGCGGGCCTGGCCCTTGAGCCACGCATAGTCGAAGGGCTGGCTCGGCGGTGCGGAAGCCGCCGGGGCGGCAGCGATGAACTCCGGACGAACCCATTGGCCGGCCGCCAGCGCCACGGCTGATTTTAGTATTGCGCGTCGTCGAACCATCGTATATTCCTTTAAATCAAAAACAAGGGGTACTCGGCGTCCGGCAGAAGCGCCAGCTGATTGAGCAATCGCGCATCGCCGGCGACTTCTACGCGTTCGATCGGCGTGAGCCACGCCAGCGCCTCATCCAGCGACCGGGCGTCTTTCAGCTTCTGTTCCGCGGTGAAGGCATACGGGTCGGGATGGCCGCGCGGATCCGCCGGCCTCGCCAGATTGCCGTTGATGTGCGTCAGGCGCGCCTCGCGATTGCGCGCCAAGTGGCGCAGCCCGTCTTCCGGCGGCGGGTTCGCCTGGCGAACCAACTCCCGGCGGCGCGCCATCAGCGGCGGCGTCTCGCCCTCTTCCGGTGTGCGCAGCAGCGCGAGCTTCGACAAGATTCTGCCCAGGCTTTCGCTGCCGCTCGCGCGCGACAAGGGCACCGACAGAAAAAGGCCCAGCAGCGCCGGCGATAGCCACGCGAGCAGCGGCGGCGAGAGGAACCACACGATCACGGCGGTCGCGCAACTCAAGAACATGTGCCGCTTGTGGTAGTGCCACGCGTCGGACCAGGTGGTGCCGCCGCCGTCGCGGCGCTGCGGCTTCCAGCCGGAGTCACGTCCCACGAACACTTCAAAAACGTGCCGGCTTTGGATCAACATGAGCACGGGTGCGTACAGGGCCGACAGGATGACTTCCAACAGAAAGCTCGCGGCGACGCCGATCACGCCGCCGCTGCCTCTGCGGATGCGTCTCGACGAGAGTGCTCGAACCAGGCCGAGCATCTTCGGTATCAGCAGCACGATCATGCTGAACCAGAACAGCGCCATCATCAGTTCGACATCGAAACGCGGCCACGTGGGAAACAGCTGGAAGTCGTGGCTGAAGTACTCAGGACGAATCAAGTGCGACTGCACGGCGAGCGCGAAGCCGATGCCCAGCATCACCAACCACAGGGGCGAGGACAGGTAGCTCATGATGCCGACACTCAGATGCATTCGGCTGATGAAACTCAAACCCGCGGCGCCGAGAATTTTCATATGCTGCAAGTTGCCCTGAGCCCAGCGCCGGTCGCGGATGGCGACGTCGATCAGGGACGGGGGGGATTCTTCCCAGGAGCCGCCGCAGTCCGTGATCATGCGCACCTTCCAGCCGCCGCGGCGCATCAGTGCGGCCTCGACGAAATCATGCGACAGGACGAAGCCGCCGAACGGCTTGCGGCCCGCGAGCTTGGGCAGGCCGCAGTTCTGGGCGAATGCGGCCATGCGAATGATGGCGTTGTGTCCCCAATAGTTGCTGCTGTCGCCCGACCAGGCGCTAAGGCCCCGAGTGATGACGGGTCCATAAACGCAGGCGGCGAATTGCTGCAGGCGGCCGAAAAAGGTCGTCGCGCCAATCAGTTGCGGAGCGGTCTGCAGTATCCCCAAGTGAGGATCGGTCTGCATGGCCCGTACCAGCCGCTGCAGGGTCGGCGCATCGATCAGGCTGTCGGCGTCGAGCACGATCATATGGTCATAGCGGCCGCCCCAGCGCGTCACGAAGTCCTCGAGGTTGCCCGATTTGCGCGCGATGTTTTGCCAGCGCCGCCGGTACCAAACCGGCATGATGGGCAGCAGCGTATTGCGCAGCAGGTCCACTCTCAGAGTTTCGCGAATCCAGGAATCGGCATTGGTCGAGTCCGAGAGAATCACGATCTCGAAGCCGCGATGGGCGTCGATGAGCGCCAGCGCTTCCGCCATCGCTTGCAGCGCCGCCGTGGTGCGCAGCGGGTCTTCATTGTAAACCGGCATCACCAGCGCGGTGCGCGTCGCGCGCCCCGAATCAGGGTGAGTAGGGTCGCGCCGCTTCGATGCGCCGGCCAATACCGAGCCCGCGGCGAACGCGATCCAGCCCAGGGAAATCGCAAAGAAAAAAATCATCAGGCCCTGCAGCAGGGTCATGCTCGCGAAGCGCACGACCTGCAGCATCTGGTACACGCCGTAAATGGTCACGCCGAAGGTGATGGTCACCAGGATGAAGCGTGCGTACAGAACGGCGGCGTCAGGCCAGAGGCGGCCGCGCCGCGGGGGCTGGTAGCGCAATTCCTGCGGCCGCATATCCAACGGACTCTCCGGCGGCATGCCGCCCGATCCCACCCGCGCTTCGAACGGGGCCGCGGGATTCACCTGGAGATGCGGGTTCAACCGGAGGTCCATCGATAAAGCCATGTTTCAGTGACCGGACGATCACCGCGCATGATCCGCAAGCGCAATTCGATCAGCTCCGCATCGCGCGGGTCGATCTCGAAGCTCGCGCGCAGTCCATGTAATGCACCGTTGGACATGAGCGTGGCGTTCGAGATTCTGCCGGCGGAGGCGTTGAGGTCGAGGCGCAAGCCGTCGACTTTCTCGCCGGCGCCGACGAAGTCCAACAGAAACACGCGCCGCTTCCCGTCGACGCTGGCGCCGGAACGCGAGGCGACGGTTTTGCCCAGAGACTTCGGCAGCGCGGGTTCCGCGTTCCAGACGACACGGTAGGCGAAGTGCGCCGGATGACCCGGCGTCAGGGATTGCGTGGGACGCCAAAAGGCCACGATATTGTCATTGGTCTCGCGCCCGGACGGTATTTCGACCAGTTCGACGGAGCCCGCGCCCCATTCACCCTGGGGTTCGACCCAGGCGCTGGGGCGGCGCTCGTACTGGGCATCGAAATCCTGAAAATCGTCTTGCTGCCGGGACCGCTGCACCAGTCCGAAGCCCTTGGGCTGTTGTGTCGTAAAGGACGATACCTGGAGCTTGATCGGATTCGCGAGGGGGCGGAATATTTGTTCGCCGGATGCCGCGGCGATCTGCAGCCCGTCGGAGTCATGCACTTCCGGCCGATAGTCATCGAGGCGTCCGCGGTTGGTTTCGTCGAACAGAAACATCGACGTGAGCGGCGCAATGCCGGCGACACGAATTTCAGTGCGCGGAAACAAAGTGAGCTCCACATCGGTCAGCGTTTCGACGCCCGGCTGCACGGTGAACCGGTACGCGCCCGTCGTCGATTCGCTCTCGAGCAAGGCGTAAATGACGATCGCGCTTGCACGCTTACCCGGCTTCTCGATCCAGAAATGCGTGAACGCGGGAAACTCTTCGCCGGACGGTTCCGCCGTATTGATGGCGAGGCCTCGTGCCGACAGGCCGTACAGAAGATTCTTGGCGACGGCGCGGAAATAACTCGCACCCTGGAACACCAGAAATTCGTCCCATACCTTGTTCGAGTTGATGCGGCTCCGGAGACGGAAACCGGACAGCGGCAGCGACACCTTTGAAAATTGCGCGGGAAGCGCGGACTCCATCTCGAACATCGCCGGCGTCGCCGCTATGTCACGCGCCTCGCCGTTTTCAACGGTGGAGACCGTGACCCCGGTTTGCATATTGTAGCCGGCCCGCAACAGCTCCAGACGAAACGGCAGCTGTTCCGCCCGCCAAATGCCGGCGTCCGGATTGAAACGAATGCTGCGGTATTGTTCGGGGCTCAATTTGTCGAGGCCGGCCGGTAGGCGGTTGTGCTGCGGCGCATAAGGGGCGGCGGCTCGACGTTTGGCATCGGCCAGCAAGGTGTCGAAGGTAAACGAATACGTGGCCGGCGCCGGCTTTTCGGGAGCGGGTGGATTTGCTGCACGCGCAACGGTTGCCGCGAAGGCGAGCGTGAGGACCAGCACCGAATTGGCAATTGAAACCGGCAAGGCTCACCCCGTATTTGCCGGTAGGACCGGCACAGATTGCGGGATCGGCCAAATGAGGCTAAGCCTTGCAGCGGATCCAGCCGCCTAACCTTGATGAAACTGGCGGGGTCTGTCAACGGGGGCGGGGGTGCCTAAGGGCATTGCACTTTGCAGCCGCCTGATATAGTGAGTTGCCATGGCGGCCCCCGCTCATTCTGGCCAGGAACCTCAAAGCGCCCGCGCCGTGCTCATGGTGCGCCCGGCGTGTTTTGGATTCAATCCGGAGACCGCCGACAGCAATGCCTTCCAGCGGGCCGCCGATTCGCCGGACGGAACCGAAACGCAGAGACTGGTTCTCACCGAGTTCGACGGTCTGGCGAGGGCGCTGCTGCGCGCCGGTGTGGAGGTGCTGATTGCGCCCGATACGCCGCACCCGGTGAAGCCGGACGCCATTTTTCCCAACAACTGGGTGAGCTTTCATTTCGACGGCACCGTCGCGCTCTATCCCATGCTCGCGCCCAACCGGCGATCCGAGCGGCGCGAGGACGTTCTCGCGCAAGTAGTGCGGGAGGGGCGGTTCCATGTGTCGCGCACGGTCGATCTGACGCATCGCGAGGCCGAGGGAAAGTTCCTCGAGGGAACCGGGAGCCTCGTGCTGGATCGAGCGCATCGCGTGGCCTATGCGAGCCTTTCGCCGCGCACGGATCTCGACGTGCTCGGAGAGTTCGCACAGCTCCTGGACTACGAACTCGTGACCTTCGAGGCCGAGGATGCCGCGGCCCAGCCCGTGTATCACACCAATGTGGTGATGGCGATCGGCGCACGCTTCGCAGTGGTGTGCGGCGAGGCCATCGCGCACCCGCAGCACCGCGAAGCTGTGTTCAACAAGCTGCAGGCGGCCGGCCACGACATCGTCGATATCACACGGCGGCAGATGCAGGAATTCGCCGGCAACCTGTTGGAACTGTCGCCCGCGGGCGGTCCTATCGTCGCACTATCGACGACGGCGTGGCGCAGTCTTGGAGCGGCACAGCGGCGAATCCTCGAGTCCCACGCGGAAGTCGTCCCGGTCGCGATTCCCACCATCGAGCGCATCGGCGGCGGCGGCGTGCGCTGCATGCTGGCGGAGCTGCACCTCCAGAAACGCGGGTAGGGCACTCGTCAGCCTGCGGTGCGCGAGACGCGCTTGGAACTCAAGATCGCTCATTGACGATGACGCGCGGTAGAATAACGCGTCGATCACCAATAACTAAGTCAACACAGGGAAATAAAATGAAACTACGATTCTTAGCTGCCCTTGCTGTCACGGCGCTGTCGATGAGTGCGATTTCATCCGCCCTGGCCGACGATTCGAAGGCCTACACCGAGGGGACGGTTATTGAAGTCACTTCCATTCGCACCAAGCCCGGCATGTTCGACGCGTACATGAAGTGGCTCGATACCACCGGGAAACAACTCAGGGAGGACGAAAAGAAGGCGGGCCTGATCCTCGACTACGCGGTCTACGGAGCCCTGCCGCGCTCGCCGCACGACCCCGACATCTACCTGGTCATTACATACAAGAACATGGCCGCCCTCGACGGTCTGAGCGACCGCGTCGAGCCCCTCCAGAAGAAGATCTGGGCCACCAGGGAAGCCGGAGCAAAGGCCGCGGCCGATCGCGAGAGTATGCGCGAAATTCTCGGCACTGAGCTGATGCGGCGCCTCGACCTGAAATAGCCGATCTGGCGGCGGCGTGGCCGCTCGCTCTAGCGCAATTGCGCCCCGAGCGGCCGGTCGCGCCCGCTAGTGTCATAATCCGCGGATGTTGGAACTCGGCGCCAAGATACTCATTGCCTACCTGCTCGGCACGCTGCTCGGCAGCTTGATTTTAGGCCGTTTGCGGGGAGTGGATATTCGCAGCATGGGCAGCGGAAATGCGGGCGCCACCAATGCCCTGCGCACCCAGGGCAAGCTCTTTGGATTCCTCGTTCTCACGGTCGACATCGCCAAAGGCGTATTCGCCGTGTGGTGGCTGCCGGCGGCGGTGCTGCCGGCTGTCGGTATCGATCCCGCGCTGCCGAGGGAATGGCTGACCGTCGCCTGCGGCTTTGCCGTGATCGTGGGCCACGTCTATCCCGTGTGGTTCGGATTTCGCGGCGGCAAAGGAGCGGCGACCATGGTCGGGGTGGTTGCGGCCCTGGA
>WNFP01001650.1_pt1 | contig 23879 bp, 23 predicted proteins | sample 5400201 | NCBI WGS metagenome assembly WNFP01 (sample SAMN13153355, study PRJNA577476) | soil metagenome | isolation source: 115 cm saprolite under Madrone tree | place: USA:California | collected 2016-06-14
GAGAGGTTGGACATCCGGGCAAGTTTGAATTGCGCGGAGACACGACATTGACACAAGCAGTAGCCATCGCGGGCGGTTTCACAGAAAGCTCGAAACACTCACAGGTCTGGCTTTTCCGCCGTGTTTCGAACGATTGGGTAGAAACAAAGCAGTTCAACCTGAAGAAAATGTTCAAGAACGGCAATTTGCGTGAAGACGCGCATCTGAGACCCGGTGACATGCTGTATGTGCCCAGAAACACCTATTCGAAGGTGAAACGCTTTATTCCCGTCGCGACACTGGGAACATATTTCCATCCAGGGTTGTAACCGCCGCACCCTGAATTTATCCAAGGAGGTTGACCGTGGATGAAGTGAAATCCGGGAAGCAGAATGGCAACAATGTCTCCGCGCCGGCTTTTTCGCTGCGGGATTTGTTGAGCGTGGTGTTTCGCCGCCGGCGACTGATGCTTCTCTCTTTCGGTGGACTCTTATTGGGCGCCGTTCTTGCGATTACAATCTTGCCCGCGACTTATGAAGCTCAGATGAAAATCCTGGTGGACCGTGAACGTGTCGACCCGGTCGTATCCACTCAAGATCCTGGTGGACCGTGAACGTGTCGACCCGGTCGTATCCACTCAAGGTGATGTAATCGAGGCCGACCGCAACCTGACGCCGGACGAGGTTACATCGGAAGTTGAGTTGTTTCAGAGCCGCGACTCTCTTAAGGAGACCGTCGTTGATTGCGAGCTTTACGAGGTGAAGGACAGGTGGTCTCTTGCAGCAATCAAAATGCGCGCGCTGAGAGCCATTGGATTAGCACCGGACAAGGACAAGCGGATTTTTCAAGCGGTCCTCGATCTGGAGGAGCACCTGCAAGTAATCCCAGTGAACAACTCAAATCTAATCAAGGTTACGTATGACGCGCATTCCCCGCAGCTCGCGGAGCATGTGCTGACTGAGCTGGGAAACCTCTATCTTCTGAAGCACGCGACGGTGCACCGCCCACAAGGCACTTCCGAGTTTTTCGAGAAGCAAGCGGACGAGTACAGGAATGAACTGGCCGATGCACAGTCTCGCCTGGTCAAAATGAATCAGCAAACCGGCGTGATTTCGGCGGACTTCGAGAAGCAAGTCACATTGCAGAAGCTCAGCGACTTCGATGTCTCACTTGAGCAAACACGGGCTGCCATCGCCGAAACAAAACAGCGGGTCCACGCTTTGCAGGAAAAAGAGGCGTCCATTCCCTCTCGCGTTACAACGCAGATCCGCACGGCGGATAATCCCCAACTCATGGCGAACCTGAAAACTACCCTGCTAAACCTGGAAATCAAACGCACGGAATTGCTGGAGGCATACGACCCAAGTTACCCGCTGGTGCAGGAGGTAGAAACGCAGATTACTCAGGCTGTCGCCGCAATCGCCGATGCTAAGGCAGGGGCAGTTCGCGAGGAGACGACCGATCAGAATTCCACTCAGGAGTGGGTCAGAACGGAAATGGCCAAAGCAGAGGCTGATTTGGTGGGATTGGAAGCTCGCTCTTCGGTGCTGTCCGGTGCGCTCAGAACTCTTCAGAATAAGGCGCTAAAATTGGACCGGCAATCCGTGGTTCAGCAGGAACTCTTGAGAACGGCTAAGGCGGACGAGGACAGCTATCTACTCTTCCGCAGAAAGCGTGAGGAAGCCCGCATCGCCGACGCGCTTGATCAACGCAAGATCGTCAATGTGGCCATTGCGGAGGCTGCGACGTTTCCTTTGGTTCCGATCGGAATTCCGTTGGGGATCAAACTGCTCCTTGCGGTTGTGATAGCCGCAATGGTGAGCCTGGGCGCGGGATTCCTCGGCGAGCATCTCGACCCTTCGTTCCGAACTGCAGCCGAGGTTAAGGAATACCTGGATATTCCGTTGCTGGCCACCATTCCAAGAAACGGCCACTAGGTAGAACTCATGTTCCTCAATCATTTCGGTCTACGCGAACAGCCATTCGGGGTTACTCCCGATCCTCGTTTTCTTTTCTTCAGCCCCTCACATCTTGAAGCGTTGGCTTCCCTGTTTTATGGGATCCAGACCCAGCGTGGCTTCATGGCCCTGATTGCAAAGCCAGGAATGGGCAAAACCACGCTGCTCTTTCACCTTTTGGAGAATATGCGAAATTCCGCCCGCACGGCCTTTTTGTTCCAAGGGCACTGTGACTCGCGCGAGCTTCTACGCTCCCTCATGATCGATCTGGGGGTCGATGACCAGGACGATAACCTCGGGCGTATGCAGCGCAAGTTGAATGAGATTCTGGTCCGCGAATTGCGAGCCGGCAGGCGCGTTGTCGTTGTGATTGACGAAGCACAGAACCTTGGCGACTCCGTCCTCGAGACGGTACGGATGCTTTCCAACTTCGAGAGCCCAGGAACGAAACTTATGCAGATCCTTCTCGCCGGCCAACCGCAATTGGCAGATAGATTGGCAAGCGGAAACATGGTTCAACTACGACAGCGAATTTCGATTTTGAGCCGGCTGGCGGAATTTAGCCCCAGTGAGACAGCGGATTACGTTAGCAATCGACTGCAGGTCGCCGGCTATCGTGGCGAGCCGCTTTTCACACCCGAAGCGCTGGCGATTATCCATGCCCGAAGCGGAGGGATACCACGGAATATCAACAACCTGTGCTTCCATGCAGCAACTTTGGGCTTCGCAAATGGTCAAAAGCATATCGACGCATCCATCCTGCACGAGGTGCTGGAGGATCTGGATATGGAGTTGCTTGGGTCAGGTGCAGCCAACAAAGTGAGCCGTGTGACTTACCCGTCGAACCCACCGATGATTCCACGTTTCGGAGCGAGCTTGAAGACGTGTTGACCAGGGATGACCGAAGGTTATCAAGATCGTTCTTTTTGATTTGGCCGATCGCTGTCAGATTTAGAGTCACGGAGGAAACCAAGATTGGCTTCAGTAACAGAGAAATGGTGGGGTGGTGAAACCATGTTTGCTACTTCAGTTCCAGCACAGCAGCCACCCCAGATTGAGAATCGTAGGTTACACCCGCGCTGCAGATTCGAGCGGTTAACGTATGTCGATCTCGGGGTGTGCAACGGAGGCATTCTCATGGATGCCAGCGAGGGTGGAGTAAGATTTCAAGGAGTCCAACACCTGCGTAAGAGCCAACTCGTACGCCTTAAGTTCGAGTTTCCAGGAATGCGCAAGTTCATCGAAGGCACGGGGCAAATTGTATGGGTGGATAAATCCGGAAAAGGCGGTGGTCTGCAGTTCACCGACGTATCTGTACGCACCCAGCATCTCATCAAACACTGGCTGGACTCGGAAACGGCATATAACGTTCGGAATGAAGAGGATGTTTACCACTCTGAGTCCGCTGTGGCATTCGCTGGGCCAGCCAATCTGGGCGGCGTGCCGGGCGAAACGAAGAGGAATGTTCATGAGCAAGAGCCAGATGAGTCCGTGTCTGAGGGCGCCCTGCCCTCCGAAGGTTCAAATCGAACCTCCAGATATTCAGATCACAATTCGAGGGCCCGAAGCAGCTCGACCTGGTCGATGAAAATGGTTTTGACAATGCTAGCCGTATTCGGAGTCGTGGTCACTGTTGGTGCACGCTTGTTTCAAATGCACCGCAGTGAAGTGCTCCGTGCAAGTCCTGTCAGCGGTGAAATGCTCCATGCAAATCTCGTCGGCCCCGAATTGCCTAGCGGTCCTTTCTGGGACCTCAAGGTGGAGCCTAGTGGACAAGACTTGCAGGTAGAATGGAACCAAAATGCCGATGCCCCGGATAGAGCGGTGGGTGGACTTCTGACGATCACAGATGGTTCAAGTCGGTTAGAGCGGGATCTGGACCCGAGCGAGCTGCGAAGTGGAAGGATCGTGTATACGCCGGTGACGGACGATGTAGTTGTGCGCCTGGAGCAAGTAAGCATGAATTCAGCGCGGCCGGTTAGTGAGACCGTGCGCATCGTCAATAGCAGAGTATTTCAGCTCCCGCTCCAAGCGACAACAAAGGATTCATCGCCGCGTACGTCAAGAACCTCGGCGCTTGTGCACTACCCAGCCGGCCGGCCGGTGCCCGACAGGAAAGGTTCCTCGGAAAAACCTTTGGCATCTCGATTCACAGGTGCTGGTTCGCTCCCGGAAAAATCTGGCGAAGCCTCCAAAATAGCAGTACCGCAGGTCCAAAGGGATTCAGAGGGGATTATTTTCGCTGCAGTTCCTGCAGCATCGCGTCCGATCTTAGAAGCTGGAGTCCCTGCCCTTGCTCCTTCTGCAGCCATTGCGACAAGCGTGCCAGAGCCACCTTCGCGGTCAGTTGCCCCATTGTCAGAGGTGCCTAGCCCTGAGTTGGCTGTGCTGCAACAATCCAAGCCTGGAGGCAATGTTGAACCGGCTCAGCTCATCGCGCGAAGGGATCCTGTATATCCGAAGAGGTTAGGACAAACCACCATCACTAGAGACGTCGAACTACGTTTCAAGATTGGTACGGAAGGCAGCGTGCACGATGTGAATGTGGTAAGGGGCAATCCTCTTTTGGCAAGCGCGGCCGTTGAAGCTGTAAAGACGTGGCGATACAAACCGGCACAACTCAATGGGATCCGAGTCGAGACACAAGCTTCCGTTGTTATTATTTTCAAGCCGAACTAAACCCAAATCTGCCGTAACGTTCCAGGAACTAGGCGACGCTCGTCGTGCGGCACGCGAAGTTCAAACGACTCCACGCGATCATCCGTGAACAAGTGAATTCTGATGCCGACGAACGGACACCACAGATCGGATGGCTCACAAGTTGATGAGAGGAATGGTGTATGAGCAAAAATATAGAGGTACTGTTACGAGCCAAAGAAACAACGGGGCTGTTTGGATCAAAAGGAATTTCTCAAGAGAGTCTGGAAGTTCGGCGGCCACCCTCCCGCTTTGATCCGGTCGGCAGTGAAGAAGAGGCCGAATTGGTCCAGCGAGTGTTCCTGCTACCCGCTTACGAAACGCCACACGTGGTGGTTTTCTATCGGGTTGGGGACATTGATGGAGGGGTCGGGATTTGCGCTCGCGCGGGACAAAACCTGGCAAAGCAGACAGGCTCGTCGGTATGTATGGTAGAGGGGGATCTCCATTCACCGTCTTTGCACGAATACTTCGGTATCGACAATTTCCGCGGACTGACGGATGCCGCCCTCGACCCAGGACCTATCCGAGATTTCGTTCACTCGCTTCCGGGAAGCAACCTCTCGGTACTCACGGGCGGTTCTCGTTGCGGGGAGGGACAAACTTTGTGGAAATCCGAGCGGATGCGATCCCGCCTGGCAGAACTCCGCGCAGAGTATTCCTACGTCCTGGTCGATGGCCCGCAGTTGAGCAAACACTTTGACGCAATGCTCCTCGGCCAGATGGCTGACGGAGTTATTCTGATTTTGGAGTCAAGGGTTACACGTCGCGAGACGGCACGAACGGCCAAAGAAAATCTGGCCGCAGCCAATGTCAAGATATTGGGTGCAGTGCTCAACAACCACACCTTTCCCATTCCCGAAACCCTCTACAGAAGGGTCTAACAAGGAAGAACGGCATTGCACGCTGAATCCTGGCAAGAGTTAGCCGGCAGAATTCAACCTTTAAAATATTCAAGGAAATTCGCGGGAATCAGATGAAGCCTGATTTTGTCAGAGATAAACCGGTGGTTAGCGCAACTACCGAGGTTCCCAAGTATGAACAGAGAATGGAATTTGACATCCATGGTGTGGTGGGAATTCGGCTCGTCGATCCGTCATCCGCCGACGTGGCGGCTGTTAGGAAACAACTTGGACCTCCCCAGAGGCCGTTGTTGCGCGAGCCTGATATTACACTCCGCTTTGTGGAGCATTTGATACCTCCTCGGTTACGACATTTGGGGCCCAGGCAAAAAGGATTCACGGACGATGCATTTTTCGTTTTTGATCAGGGGACGAACAGCGGGATCGCCAGGATTCCCTTTGATCTGGTGGGGGGCCCTTGTGAAATTGTTTGCGAGCGCGGCGTGGGGTCGGTGCCGCTTCTCATGCCGATACTGAGTTTGACGGCCCTGGCGAAGGGGTTTGTGGCAGTGCATGCGTCGGCCTTTGTCCATGATGGCATCGGCATCCTGATGGCCGGGTGGGCTGAGAGTGGAAAGACGACAACGCTTCTGGGATTTGCTTCCGAGGGAGCAGAGTTCGTTGGGGAAGAGTGGGTCCTACTCAGTGGAGACGGAGAAACAATGTGTGGACTTCCGAGAGATATAGAACTCTCGCCCTCTCATCTCGAAATCGTTCCAGATGTTCGTAGAGGGATCAAGCGTTCGAGGCTTTGGGCGTTCGAAAGTCTTCGTCAACTGAGCAAAATACAGGGAAGCCTAAGCAAGAAAGCCAACGACACATTCCCCGCGAATGCGTTGCGGAGAGCAATTTCAGCTGTCCAGCGGAGGCTCCTACCCAAGGTAAGTCCACAAGAGATTTTCGGCAGCCGGGTAGGCTCGCTGATCGCAAAGCCGGAGAAGGTATTCCTGTTGATTGGTCACAATGATACGCGGGTGGAGGTGAAACCGACTCCGCCGATCGAAATGGCGCGTCGGATTGCGCACATGACGCAATATGAACAGATCAGGTTCATGGAACACTATCTGGCTTTCAAATTTGCGTTTCCTGAAGTGAAGAACGCCTTCCTTGCGGAATCGTCTGCGTATCAATATGAATTGCTTTCGAGCGCGCTAAAGACGAAGGAAACCTATACAGTTTTGCACCCGTATCCGATAACCTTTTCCTCGCTGTACGAAGCGATAAAGCCATTCTGCGAGAGCAGGAAGAATGTCCACAACGAAGCCTTCTGCGCGCTCGCATGAAACTCAACTACCGGATTTAGCGGGGTTTTCTCTGAGGGGAATATTTTTTGCAGACAATTTTAGTTCGCCTGTCCCTGCGCGGACGAAGAGTGCGAACAAATGAGCTCGGTACGAGCATTCGTGCAGGACGACATTCCTGAGGTGCTTGCGTTGGCGTGGAGGTTCTTGCAGGGCGACAGCGGTTGCCCGCCCCCGGCGAAGTAAGATTATTTCCGGGAGCTTTTCAAACTGTACTTTTGCGAGACAGGGAGAGCAAGATTGTCGGCTGGTATATGTACTACCTGAAGGATAAAGGCGTTGGCCAAGTCGTCCAGATTGGGGCGTCACCTTCCTCGGTTGATGCGGTACTCGATCATCTCAGTTACGACGCATGGACCCATGGCGCCATAGCTCTCCACGGAAGACTGGAGCCGCGCCTTTCACAGAAACTATCGGGGAAATATTGTTTCTATTTTCTGGGTAATCGCCTGCTCGTATATTCCCGCACTCCTGAATTGGCGCGACAAGTTCAGAGCGGGGGCGCATTCCTCACGCGGCTGGATGGTGAGTGGTGCTTAAAGTTCGGGACACCAGAGCCGGCAACGCGTCGCGGTGCAATAGGTTACCCAATAAGCAGGGCGAACTCGGGCCGGACTATGCAGCTTGTGGGAAACGAATTCAAAGCGCGAACTTCCGAGTCTGCCTCGCAAGTGAACACGGCATGGTAGTGCGAAGCAAAGCGGAGTGGTGGTAAGAAATTCGAGAAGGAATTTGATTTTCCCCGGCTTGCCTGACGCGCCGACAGAGAAGACCAAACATGTTGGAAGCTATAGCTGAAGTTGACCGGCCGGAATTCCGGGGCGAACGGGATACGACCCAAACGCAGATTCGGGGCTCCAGCCTATTTCTAGTTGGCAAATTGCTATCCCTGGGCATCAATTTCTGCGCGCAGGTCCTGATGGTGCGGTTTCTCCCCGTCGCCCATTATGGCGCGCTTGCGTACGGGTTGTCGGTCGTCGCTTTCCTTCAACTCTTCGCCACGCTGGGCCTGCAAGACGCAATTTCGCGGTATGTACCTATCTATTACAAAAATGGCGAACACGAAAAACTCTTTGGGACGATTTTCCTCACGGCCGGTGTGATCTTCGGAACTGGAGTGCTCATCGTTGTGAGTGTAGTGGGAGCTCCCGGGCTGCTTTCCCATTGGCTAACTCATGAAGAGCTTGCACTGCGGCTGCTGCCCATATTGATCTTCCTGGTTCCAGTCGAGGCTGCCGACGCGATGTTGGACGGACTCTTCGCGAGTTTCGCCGGCACGCGCGCGATCTTTTTTCGCAAATACATACTTGGGCCGGGGCTCAAGCTCGGCGTCGTCGTGCTCCTCATGTTCAAGAACGCAACGGTGGCATTCCTCGCCTATGGGTATGTCGCTGCCAGTGTCTTCGGCGTCTTGATGTACAGCTGGATGTATTTGCGGCTACTGCGTGAACAGCAACTCCTGCAGCATATCAAGCCAACGCGAATCCAGATTCCGGTAAGAGAGATCCTGGCTTTCGTCGTCCCAGGGCTCAGCTCGATACTGGCCACGGTGGCGCTCTCCACAGTCAGCATCTTTCTCCTAGGAGCCATTCGAACCATGTCAGAAGTCGCTTACTTCCGGGCGGTCCTTCCGCTTGCACAACTCAATAGCGTCGTCATGTCAAGCTTCACGCTCCTTTACATTCCGTCCGCGACGCGCCTGTTGGCCAGCTCGGACCACGCGGCGATCAACAAGCTCTACTGGCAAACGGCTGCGTGGATGTCTGTGCTGTCATTCCCCATCTTCGCCATGACCTTTTCTCTGGCGCAACCGTTGACCGTATTTCTTTATGGAGCTCGCTATGAGCAGGCCGCCCCTATCCTGGCCCTGCTATCGTTTGGCAGTTATTTCAACGTAGCGCTCGGATTTAACTTGCAAACCCTCAAGGTAATCAAGAGGCTGCGTTACATCACGGTGATCAGCGTGCTGGCTGTCCTGCTCAATGTCGTCTTGAACCTTGTCTTGATCCCGCGATTCGGGGCAACAGGCGCTGCAATTGGCACTGCGGCGTCACTGATCATTTACAACCTTCTGATGCAGGTAGGGCTGCTTAGAGCATCGAATTTCAACGCATTCCAGCGTGAGTACCTGCCCATTTATCTCACAATCGCCCTGAGCGCGGCAGGGCTCTTCTTTTTCGAATTCTATAGTTCCGCGAGTCTTTACGTGGCGGTGCCTTTAGCTGGATGCGTCTCTGTGATCGTCGTCGCTGCTGCCAAGAAGAAGCTCGGAATTATGGAAGTCTTCCCGGAGTTACACAGCTTACCCTTCGCGAGGCTTCTGACGTGACGATGTACACGCCCGCATTCGAGAGAAACACCTCTTTTGACGCGTTTACAATGAGGCACGCGATGGTGCTGCTGGCGTGTGCTGTCGCCGGCTTCGGCATCCTCTTTCTGCTATATCAGAGTGCAATGCTGGCGGCGGGCGCGCTGATCATCGGGGGTGTTCTTGCCTTGATGTTTCGGTGGCCGGAGATAGGAACGCTGGTGGCTCTCTTCGCAATTTATTCCAACGTCGGTGTTCTCGCGATGAGATCCCAGGGGGCAATTCAGGCGACAGCGGGAAGTGCCGACCAAAATCCACGGATCGCCATCGTGTTGGCGGCGATAGCGTTACTGCTGTTCGTGCCGCTGGTTCATCAACTTTTGATCCGCAAAGAACAATTCATTTTTGACCGCGGATTTGTTCTCATGGTGGTTTTTTTCGGGGCTTTACTCGTGTCGTCATTATTTGCCAGAGACGGGCGCCTTGCGGGAGCACGGGTTGCCGGCTATTTGGTAGAGGGCCTGGGCCCCTATTTTTTACTGACCAATGTAGTTCGGGATTTGTCCACCTTAAAGCGGGCAACCTGGGCGCTGCTTCTGGCCGGCAGCCTGATGGGGGGACTCACGGTCTACCAAAGGGCGACACATACTGAGGACAGAATTTATGGCGGCATGGCTCAGATGGGGACGGATGTGACTTTGACTGCAAGCGGGCAGGAACGATCGCTGCGACCGTCAGGTCTCACAGAAAGAGGCGGAGCCCAAGGCCAGTTACGAGCAGCTGGTCCGATCGGTGAGACCAATCGGTATGCCCAGATTTTGCTTGTGCTTCTCCCTCTGGCCGTCCTGATGATTCGCACAGGGAGCTCAGGCACGTTACGAGCGCTCGGACTGGCTGCTGGCGGCTTCATCCTCGGTGGTCTTTTGTTGACGTTCTCGCGAGGGGCTATGCTCACGGGTGTCGTCTTGCTTGCCATGATGGCATGCATGCGATTGCTAAAGCTCCGCCATGTTCTTGCGTCCGTGCTTGGGGTGAGCGTACTTGTCGCGGCTTTTGCACCCGCGGTGATTGCCCGGATGGCGACTCTGGAGCATTTGAATAGCCTTCTATTCAGAACAGGCTACACCTATCGAGCGCCCGACAGTTCCGCGGTCCGTCGCTACGTATTGAATGCCACGACGTGGCATGTGTTCCTGGATCACCCTATCTTTGGGGTTGGCCCCGGACATTTTGCCGAATATTACTCCGTACCGTATGCCAATCGCGTTGGGCTGATTGCGACGACGAAGAAGTACATGGGGCACAACCTTTATTTGGAGACGCTGGCAGAAACAGGCATTATCGGTCTGGCCTGCTTGCTTGCGATCTTTTTCGTTATCATGCACGGGCTGTGGAGAGAACGACGCCACTGGCTGCAAAACCATCCAGAACTTGCCAATGCGGCAACCGCTTTCTTTCTTTGCCTCTGTGCTTATGCCATTTCGGCTGTCTTCGAGCACTTGTCGTATCAGAGGTACTTCTGGCTATTGGTGGCTCTTTCCAGCGCGGCGGCCCGGATTATTCATTCCCAGCGTGAAGCGCAAGGGATGGCAGAACCATTTTCGTTTCAAGGCGGGAGTCTGTAGGAAGAAGGGGCAGAGTGCTTCGCATACTGGCATACCATCGAGTGGCTGAATTGCGGGACACACCCGCGGTTGATTTGCGCAGCGTCAGTGCGACGCCCGCGGTATTTGCGCGGCAGATGCACCATCTGGCCCGTCATTACCACGTGATCAGTATGCCCCAATTCCTGAACGCAATTGAGAAGGGTGCGCCCCTGCCCAAGCGGGCCGTGCTGATTACCTTTGACGACGCTTATGCCGACTTCGCCGAAATCGCATGGCCAATTCTGAAGCGTTTCCAACTGCCCGCGACGATGTTCGTTCCAACCGTTTATCCTGATCATCCCGAACGGGCCTTTTGGTCGGACAAGCTGTATCAGGCGTTTAATGCTACTACCAGAACAGAATTGTGCGGAACACCGTTCGGCCCTTTGCCGCTCCGCAGCTCTGAAGAGAAGCGGCGCGCCCTACGCATTGTGCAAGACTACGTCCGAACTGTCCTCGAGGATGAGGCGGTGTACCTGGTTGATTCGGTGTGCGCTCAACTAGGCGAACGACAAATATATTCCGGGAGCGTCTTGACTTGGGACCAACTCCGCCAGCTGACAAATGAAGGACTTACGCTTGGTTCACACACACGAACACACCCCATCATGACTCAATTGACGCCTGACAGAATGCGTGAAGAGGTCAGGGCTTCCCAAGAGGACCTGAAGAGAGAAATTGGAAATGCGTTGCCGATCTTTTGTTATCCCAACGGGAATCATGATGAGACCGTCCTTGCGATTCTGAGAGACGAGGGTATTTGGCTCGCTTTTACAACACTCAGTGGAGAAAACAAGTGGCAGTCACTGGACCCTCTGCGACTGCGACGCGTCGTTATCACACCCCGAACATCAACAGCAGTTTTCTGTGTTCGCCTCCTCCGGCTGGGCGCTTACTTCGATGCCTGGCGCCACGGAAGTCTGAAAAAGAATCCAATTCGAGTGCCGTCCCCGGGGTCAGGCCAGCATCGTCTAGGGCCGCAGTAAATTCCACTATCAAGCACGGAGAGAGTTTTGAATACGCTCTTAGGGAGCTGCTGACGACTAACCGGAAGGGACGATGAATACACATTTGCAAGAAGTCTCTCGTGGTGAACGATTTGGCTTCGCGATGAGCTGGAAGAGGTTCTTGCAAACGCTAAATGACGAACGGATCCGTGAAGCCGAGCGATCACTAGGAGAAATGTTGCAAATGGAGACGTTGGCTCGGGCAGCAGATTGTTCGCGTCTCTTGGACTAATTAGATGAAGAGCCAACCCCTAGCCGATGAAACGCTCGCGCGCGATGGCCGAATTGGGACGACTATCTTTTCGTCGGACACCACATCGAACGGGCCTGATTCGCGACCAAGGTTAGACAGGGTCCTGATACTAGATGGAAACACCAGGAGCGCGCTGGCGGCAACGCGGTCCCTGGGAATGAAGGGAGTGCATGTCGTAGTCGCCGACGTGGCGAAGAGATCCTTGGCCGGCGCCTCGAGATACTGCAGCGAGAGTTTTACCTACCCGTCCCCAGCCAGCCACCTGGAAGGCTTCCTGGCGACCGTTAAGACAGAGTGCTCTCAGCGCGGGATCGGAGTGATCCTGCCCATGACCGAGTTGAGTACTTCGACGGTGCTGAAACATGGCAAAGAATTCAAATCCTTGAGAGTGCCGTTTGCGGAACTGAAAGCCTTTGAGACGGTGACTGACAAATGGAGGCTGTTCAAGCTGGCACAGCAACTGAATCTGTCCATACCGAAGACGCAGTTTGTGACGGACATCAGCTCACTCGGCGATATCAGTCAGGAGCTGAAGCTTCCCGTAGTCCTGAAACCCCATCGTTCCATGATCGCGTCCCGCGGACGCTGGATTGCCACCTCCGTGCAGTACGCTCGTTCGGTGGAGGAGCTGAAAGAGATTGCCGCCCGATATGAGTACTTTAGCCAACACCCTTTTATGATCCAGGAATACATCCCGGGCCAAGCCGAGGGAGTATTCGCTCTGTTTGATCGTGGCAAACCGATTGTCTTCTTCGGACACCGGCGCTTGCGAGAGAGACCACCGTCGGGGGGAGTCAGCGTTCTGAGTGAAAGCATTGAGCCGAACCCGGAAGCAAAGAGGATGGCGCGAGCCATACTCGAAACCGTTGGATGGCACGGCGTCGCGATGGTCGAGTTCAAGGTTTCCGCCGAAGGAACTCCGTATCTCATGGAAGTGAATGGCCGCTTCTGGGGATCACTGCAATTGGCGATTGATGCAGGCGTGGACTTTCCCTGGCTACTCTATCAATTGGCTATTGGAAGGAATTTGGACAAGGTAAAGCCATACATCACCGGAGTCAAATGCCGATGGCTGCTGGGTGATTTGGTCAGCCTTTGGAAGGTATTAATCAACAGCGGACCACGCCCCCGCCCGTTACCTTTCGGCAAGATCCAATCGGTTCTGCAGTTCTTGAATTTTAAAGGGAAAGCTTCGCGATATGAAGTAAACCGTTGGGACGACCTTAAGCCCTTCTGGTTGGAAGTGGCCCAGTACGTGATGGATTTGGGATCGAGCCTTGCGAAGCGAGTAGTTCGACCACGCATTTGACTGCCGGACCGTTGCCGATAAATCAAACTGAATATGTGAGCAGTTTCCATCTTCCAGCAGGCCCTCATTTCACAAAATCGTATCGTTGACAGTTACACATCCGGAGAAGCTACCATGACAACTTCGACAGCCACAAAATCTGTGCCTTTCCACGCTCCCTCCATCGGAGAAGAGGCGATTCGCGCTGTCACAGAAACATTAAAGAGCGGTTGGATCACCACAGGGCCCAAAACGCGAAGCTTCGAAGAGGCATTCGCTCGCTTTATTGGCGTCCGCCATGCTCTCGCCGTGAGTTCATGTACGGCTGCGCTACATCTTTCCCTCGATGCGGCGCGGCTCAGGGAAGGCGATGAAGTATTGGTTCCTACTCTGACCTTTGCGGCGACGGCGGAGGTAGTAACGTACTTCAAAGCAAAGCCGGTGTTGGTGGATGTCGATCCTCTTTATTTCAATTTGAGCCTGGAAGATGCCGGACGCAAAATCACCTCGAAAACCAAGGTTATCATCCCGGTTCACTTCGGCGGCCACCCGTGTCCGATGAATTCCATACTGGAGCTTGCAGCGACAAAAGGCTTGACGGTCGTCGAGGACGCTGCACATGCAATCCCTGCAAAGTACAGAGGGCAAAACATTGGAACGCTGAGTCCCATGACGGCATTTAGTTTTTATGCCACCAAGACTCTCACGACCGGCGAGGGCGGAATGGTCACCACGAACGACGACTCGGTTGCGGATCGCATCAGTCTTATGCGCTTGCATGGCATGAGTCGCGACGCCTGGAAGCGATACACAGCGGCAGGAACCTGGCGTTACGAAATCACGGAGGCCGGGTACAAATACAACCTTACGGATCCCCAAGCCGCGCTGGGACTGGTGCAGCTTTCCAACTGCGAGGAGATGTGGAAGCGGCGAGTGGAAATAGCGCAAAAGTATGATAGCGCTTTGACGTCGCTCGAAGCGTACCGTACGCCACAAGTTGCGCGGGACGTCCAACACGCCTGGCACCTATATGTCGTCCTGGTAGAACCTTCCGCACTTCGGATTCATCGCGACCAGGCGATTGAAGAACTCCGCGAGCGAGGAATTGGAACCTCAGTTCACTTCATCCCATTGCATCTTCATCCTTATTACCAGAGAACCTGGGGATACCGGCCTGGGGACTTCCCCGTGGCTGAGGATTACTTTGACCGCTGCATATCCCTGCCAATTTATCCAAGCATGACAGATGGAGATATCTATTACGTGATCGAGGCCCTGCAAGACATCTCCATCAAGTTTCGGAGATAGCGCAACGCAATCTTGTCGGGACTTGCATGGGATGTCCCGGCGAACAAACCCGGTTAACAAAAAGGAGGCAACACCGATGAGTGGTATTCCTCAGCTGCATGGGGTCCCGGCCCAGAATCGAGCGAAATCTGGTTTTAAGGTAACTAGCGCGGAAGCAACCAAGAACAGGGTGAGAAGAGAAGCCAATGGAGCAAGGGGTGGGTTTTACATTCGATTTGGAAAAAGAATATTTGACATCATCGGAGCCGTCTTGGCTTTGGTAATCGCAGGTCCCATTCTTTTGCTTTGTGCAGCCGCGGTGGTGATGGAGTCGCGAGGTCCTGTATTTTTCCGTCAATGGCGAGTCGGCCAGAACGGGAAGCCATTCCAAGTTTTCAAACTGCGCACCATGATTCAAGGAGCGGACAAACAAGGGCTGAAGATCACAGCAAAGGGCGACCCCCGCATAACGAGGGTGGGAAGATTTCTTCGAAAGACAAAGATGGATGAACTTCCGCAATTGTTCAACGTACTTCGAGATGAAATGAGCCTGGTGGGGCCGCGTCCTGAAGCGCCGGAATACACGCTGAAATATACTCTCGCGGAGAGAAAAGTTCTCGATGTTAAACCTGGAACCACGGGGCCTGCATCATTGGCGCACATCAACGAAGAGCAACTCCTGGCCGGCCGGACAGACAAAGAACACTTCTATGTCAGCACGATTATGAGGCGCAAACTCCAGATCGATCTGGCCTACTGCCACGAGTATAGCTTTTTGAAAGACCTTAAGTACGTTCTTTTGACTGGACGAGCCCTCTTTATGCCTGCAGAGTTTCGCGCGAAGAGTATGAAGACAACGACGCGCATCGCTGGCGAGACGACAGGCCTAGGGACGAGGACCTGAGCAGGAACATTCGTGCGAGTGAAATCTGCACGGCCCACCCAAAGGAACAAACCAGATGCGAATACCTCTCAAGACGATCAAGTGGCGGGACGTCGTTCCCCGAATCTTCGCGGATTTTGTAATCATTCATTGTGCGATGCTGGTTGCGTTCGCAGTCTCAATGGCCTATCAGACCCGCGCGGATGAATGGCCGAATGCGTCGAATTTGGCGAGTGCTTTTCGGCACTATTATTTCTCCAGATTTCTGATTTTTTCGGCATTGTTCCCGCTGGTCTTCTTTCTGAATGGACTCTATACCCACGTGCGTTCCTACCCGACGATAGCGAAGCTGGAACGTTTTACGCTCGTAGTTTTGTTGTCCCTAACGGTGTTCACAACGATCAATTATCTCGTGATTCGGCGCCAGAATCCGATCGGGCGAAGTGTCTCCCTAACGTTTGCGGGAGTGGCGCTGATGGGATTGGTGGGAATCCGAGTTGCGAAGGAATGGCTCATCGGCAGGGAGCGAACCGAGCAAGAGCACAGGTCAAAGATCCCTGAAGAGGGTTTAGTGCTCGTGATTGGTGGAGCTGGTTACATTGGCTGTTGTCTAGTCAGGCGTTTACTCGAGGAGGGCAAGCGCGTTCGGATATTGGACAATGCTGTGTATGGTCTGGAACCGATTCAAGATCTTTTGAAGCACCCAAACCTGGATTATGTGTACGGCGATTGCCGGAATATTCAGGATGTTGTGAAAGCGATGCATCAAGTGTCGAGTATCATTCATTTGGGCGCTATCGTTGGGGATCCAGCTTGCGAATTGAATCATAAGACGACGATTGAGATCAATTACGCTGCGACCAGGATGCTCATCGAGATTGCCAAGGGATATGGCGTCGAACGGTTCTTGTTCGCGTCAAGTTGCAGCGTTTACGGGGCAACTGATGAGCTGATGGATGAAAATTCAAAAGTGGAGCCGGTCTCTTTGTATGGAAAGACAAAAGTATCTTCCGAAGAGGCGCTGCTTGAGAGCGCTACCGCGAACTTCCATCCGGTGATCATGCGCTTCGCAACTGTATTTGGGCTCTCGAATCGTCCGCGGTTCGACCTTGTTGTTAACCTTCTGTCCGCAAAAGCAAAGCAGGATGGCCGAATCACGATCTTTAATGGTGAACAATGGCGCCCGTTCATTCACGTCAAGGACATCGCTGAGGCAATCATCCTGCTTCTGAAAGCGCCGCTGAGCGCTGTAAGCCAGGAAATCTTCAACGTGGGGGACAACCGGCTTAACCACACGCTCGCGGAAGTCGCCGGGGTCGTCCAACGCGTGTTTCCTGGCACGCGGGTTGAGCACGACGAGAATTCGGACCGGCGTAACTACCGTGTTGATTTTTCCAAGATTGAGAAGCGGCTTGGATTTCGCTGCCAATATGGGCTTGAGGATGGCGTCCGAGAAGTCGAAGCGGCGTTCGATTCGAGCCGGATCGCAAATTACCGGGACATTCGATTCAGCAACCTCGGGTTTCTGCGCGAAACAGGGACACCCGAAAACAAGAGCGAGTTCGATGAGGCCGTTATGGCGGCTTTTGGCGGCGAAGAAATTCTTCGAGTTGTCGCGGAGCGGACGAGACGGCAGTATCTCAAAGTGAAAACTGCCGCAGCCCACTAAGGGCAGAATTCAACATGAGGTTGCCTAAGTTTTCCGTAGCACTGATTGGCCCTGATGGAGCAGGCAAATCAACCATCAGTCGCGCGCTCGTCGAACGGTCGCCGTTTCCACTCAAGGTTATATACATGGGGGATAACATTGAATCTTGCAACTTCGCCTTGCCCACATCCCGTTTCATGGGGTATCTCCGAAAACGCCGCCGCGGTGGAAATGCTGAAAGATCGGGAACGGCAGTCAAATCATCGGGGCCCAGCAGGAGCCGGAAAATGTCGCTGGGACAAATGTTATGGGCGGCAGGTCGACTCGTCAATTTCCTGGCCGAAGAATGGTCTCGACAACTGTTGTCCTGGATCTATCGGGCGCAGGGGTACATCGTTTTGTACGATCGACATTTTCTGTTTGACTTCTCTCTCGAGGGGATCGACAGCGATGTATGGGCTTTTGAAAGGCGTGTGCACCAGTGGATCCTGACACGCCTCTACCCCAGACCAGACTTGGTGATCTACCTGGATTCGCCTGCAGACGTTCTCTTCGCCCGGAAGGGAGAAAAGACTGTCGAGGAGCTTGAAAAACGCCGTCAAGCGTTCCTTCGTCTGGAAAGGCAAGTTCGCAACTTTGTGCGAGTCGACGGCACGCAACCGCTCGACAAGGTTTGTGCTGAGGTCTGCAAACTCATTACTGAACACTCTGGCCGCCCTAATACCGTAAACGCCCTTGCAAGCTCGTAAATCTCTCGCGGGGCGTTCTTCAGATTCTTCAAAAAATGTGCGGAATTTGTGGCTTCTCTAACATTGGGAATCGTACTGACCCGTTATCGGTACTTTTAGCGATGACCGCCTGTCTGGCTCATCGAGGTCCTGACGGAACGGGAACCTGGCTACATTGACCTTGCGGGAGGCCGCCAACCCATTCAATCGGTTGATGGAAGGTTCGTGATTGTATTTAACGGCGAACTGTACAACTTCCGATCGCTTCGCAAAGAACTCGAGGACCTGGGGCACCATTTTCGCACGTCTTCGGACACTGAAGTCCTGCTCGAAGCCTATATCCAATGGGGGCCGGCTTGCCTCCAGCAGTCCCGCGGAATGTTCGCCCTGGCGATCTATGACACACAGGAGCATGAGGTTTTCCTGGCCCGTGATCGGACGGGAATCAAGCCGCTCTACTATCATTGCGGGCCTTCCGGCTTCCTTTTCGGGTCGGAACTCAAGGCAATCTTACGTGTACCCGATGTCCCCCGCCGCTTAAACTATCAGGCGCTTGAAGATTTTCTTGTTCTTGGTTATCCCCTCGCACCGAAGACTATGTTTTTGGATGTGTGTGAGCTTGAGCCGGGGACAACGCTAAGGGTTTCCCGGCGAGAGCGGTTTTGGTCATGGCACCAAATTCCAGCCAGTCTTGGGGAATCAGCGGCTTTAGAACAAACCCAGTCGGCCCTCACCGAAAGTCTCCGGGAGCATTTGGTTTCGGATGTACCGATTGGGGTACTTTTAAGTAGCGGTATCGATTCTTGCTTACTGGTTGCCCTCCTTGCAAAAGTGCTTCGGGAAGATGTGGAGACCTTCACGGTTTCATTCACCGAAGCCGCCTATGACGAATCGCCCTTTGCCGAGGTCGTGGCCCGGAGCCTTGGCGTTCGGCATCGAAAAATCGTCCTGAATCTCCGGCTTGCGGATATCTCTTTGATTGAAGATATTCTTGTTCAATTCGATCAACCGTTCGCTGATTCTTCAGCAATCCAACTTATTTCATCTGCAAAGAAATACGGAAATCGGCGAAAGTTGCCATTGGCGGAGACGGTCGCGATGAGATGTTCGGCGGTTACCGGCGATTTTCTCACGCTGATATGGCAAAGCTGGCAGGCACCCTGCCAAGTGCATTCCTGAAGGCAACAGGGGCGGCGCTAGGAGGGATTGGAGGAATTGCTCCCCATCTCTCTCGCATTGGTAAGAGGTTCATTCGTTCAGCAGCATCAAGAGATGAAGGGCGCTTCCTGGCCTTATCGTGTTACACCTTTCCGGATCAACTGCCTGAAATGATCAAACCGGCGGTCATGAAAACAATCGGTAATTATGTTCCTTCCATGTCGCTGAATGGTCACGGAACCAGCAACCCGGGCGGAAAAGAATTTGTCGATTCGACGATACGCTATGCGCGTCCCGGGGACTATTTGAGGAAGGTGGATGTGATGAGCGCGGCCCACGGGCTGGAGGTGCGCGTTCCCTTTCTGGGGGAGCATGTTCTGGAATGCGCAGCGAAGATCCCAGTGCACCTGAAATATTCCCGAAAGAAAAATAAAATCATCCTACTCAAGCTCGCCGAGAAGTATCTGCCGAAAGCCATCGTCGAAAAACCCAAGGGCGGCTTTGGTATCCCACTGGATAGTTGGTTGGGCCGGAATGGCCGGGAAGAAGTGCGCTCTTTACTCAACTCCCGGAGCACTGGCATACGTGATGTCATTCGACAGGAGTATTCCGACCAGTTGCTTTCCGAATTTGTTGATCAGACTTTGAACGAGTCGAAGCGAAGCCGTTACAACACATATCAGCAAGTCTATATGTTATGGAGCCTGGAACGATGGTTGGCACGCTGGAAGCCCTCCCTGTAGGGTTCGGAACGATTGATGGAAGAGCAGTAGAGCGCCCGCTCCGGGTGCTCGCCGTCACTCCCCTGCCCAGCTCAAGAGCCTCGATGATCCATGTTACCAGGCAGGTAGCGTCTCTCGAAGTTTCGGGAGTCACGTGCCAAACTTTCATCGTGGCCTCCCGCACAGCCCCATGGGTGGTCCTGCGCGAGTGGAGCAGATTGCGCAGAGAGATTCGGGCATTCCAACCCGACATAGTGCACGCGCACTACGGAACGATGACGGCATTCTTGGCCATTCTTAGTACGGCTCGCCCAATCATGGTCACTTATCGGGGAAGCGACTTGAACCCGAATCGCAGCCGAGGACGCCTGCGAGACGTCGTTGGCACATTGCTCTCACAGATTGCCGCCTTGCGAGCGGCGAGAATTATCTGCGTGAGTAATCAGTTGAGGAACAAACTCTGGTGGCGACGGGAACGCATCAGTGTCATTCCCACCGGGGTGGACATGACTCTCTTCTATCCTCGTGACTTGCAAGAAGCGCGCCGGGAGCTTGGATGGGGACAAGACGAGCGCGTGGTACTTTTCAACGCGGGCGATCCAATTATCAAGCGCTTGGATTTAGCTCGGGCTGCAGTTGAATTTGCCGAGTCCTTGTGCGGGAAGATCCGGTTTGCCGCCCTCGATGGCGATGTTCCCCCCAACTCCATTCCTTTGATGATGAGCGCCGCCGATTGCCTTTTGCTGACGAGCGACTGGGAAGGCTCTCCCAACGTGGTGAAAGAGGCGCTTGCTTGCAATCTTCCTGTAGTTTCCGTGGATGTAGGCGATGTTCGAGAACGATTGGAACGAGTCCGGCCATCCGTGATTGTCCCCCGGGATGCTTGCGCAATCGGCAAGGCCATTTTCGAAATTCTGAAGCAGGGCCAAAGGTCAAACGGGCGCGAGTCAGTAACTGACTTATCTAGCGAAGTGGTGTCGCAGCGAATTGTCACGGTCTACAGAACGCTCCAAAACGAATACCTAAAATCGGGCTCGCGATTTTGGACCCGACCTGGTCACCGTTCATTTCCAAAGAGAAGCCGGGTTATGCAGTGACGTCATAACTCCCCCCTTTTGGGGGTCTCTCAATCAGATTGAATGCCAAATCCAGGCAAGAGTAGAAAACATAGGAGGGCGCACATGTACGAGCCCAATTCGCTGTGGAGATTTTCAGCACGTGTCCACCTATAGGAAACACTCCCAGCGCTGAATACTCCAAGGCTGTGGCTGATGCAGCCCGCTGGAGTGAAAAATGGGGGTGCACCGGAATATTGGTCTACACCGACAACTCCCAAGTAGACCCGTGGTTAGTTTCTCAGATGATCGTCCAAGAGACGAAACACCTAGCTCCTCTTATCGCCGTGCAACCTATCTACATGCATCCTTATTCAGTCGCAAAGATGCTGTCTACGCTTGGCGTATTGTACGGCCGGCGTGTGTACTTGAATCTGGTCGCAGGCGGTTTTAAGAACGACTTAGTTGCACTAAACGATCCCACACCACACGATGAGCGGTACGAGCGCTTGGTCGAATACGCAACGATCATCAAGGGCCTGCTTGCCGATCACGAAGCGATTACCTTTCAGGGCAAATTCTATCGGGTCAACAACCTCAAAATGACACCGCCGTTGCCGGAGGGACTCTCTCCCGGCGTCCTGATTTCCGGCTCCTCGGAAGCCGGACTGATTGCAGCCCGTTTCCTCGAGGCGGTTCCGATCCTTTACGCGAAACCCGCAAAAGACTGTGCATCCACAGCAGTCAAACGCGGTAGCCGATTCGGGATCCGAATAGGGGTCATGGCGCGCCCGACCGAGGAGGAAGCCTGGGAGCTATCGAACGCCATTGAAGAAAACAAGACAACGCCCAGCAGCTATCGGCTGGCGCCGTTTGAGAATTACAAGACATTTTGTCCCTACCTTGTAGGCGACTACGAGCAAGTGGGAGAAGAACTAGCACGCTATCTGGCCTTGGGTTGCCGCACGTTCATACTCGATGTTCCTTTGCGCGAACAAGATTTGCGCCACGCTCGCATAGCCTTCGATCTAGCCTGCGACAAGATGCGTATCGCGGAAGGCGATCCACCCACGCTCCCGGTGGCGCCTATGTCTTGCGGAGAGGACTTATTATCTCCTCCAGCCCGCGTCAGCAGCGGGATGCCCAAAAGACAGTCTCAATCCAGCGGATGAGTGGAGGATAGGTTGCGGAACGTTGTAATGGGATTCCTGGAATCGAGCGCGCGGTTCGCATCGCGCCCTGCGCTAGTCGTCGACGGTGAAACTCTCACCTATCGCGAGCTCGGACGCAAGGCAGGTGAGCTTGCATCTGTGTTGCTGCGAACTGAGGAAGCCAATTCCCCGCTAGTCGCCATCCTGGCGTATCGAAGCGTGACGGCCTATGCGGGGATTTTGGGAATTCTTGCTTCTGGAAGAGGATATGTGCCATTGAACCCAAAATTCCCGGCAGAGCGTACTCGCAGAATGCTGATTCTATCCAGGTGTAGCCAGCTGATCGTCGGGAAGGAATGCGTCCCACACCTGAGGGAGCTCTTGGAAGGATTCCGGCAGCCGCTGACTGTGATACTTCCCGAAATGGCAGAAGTCACTGACCTTCAAACGGACTTCCCTTTCCGTCGGTATCTGCTATCGAAAGACATCTTCGCGAGCCATGGCCCTGTCTTCGAAACCACCGTCTCTGCTCAGGCGATTGCCTATCTGTTGTTCACGTCAGGCACCACAGGCGAGCCCAAGGGAGTGCCTGTTACACACTCGAATGTGCGGTCGTACATCGACTACATGTGTGGGCAGTGCGATCTGAATGAGAGTGACCGGCTCTCCCAGCATTCCGATCTGACTTTCGACCTGAGTGTGCATGACATCTTTGTCGCCTGGGAGCGCGGAGCCTGCTTATATTGCTTGCCTGAAAGAGCTGTCCTGCTGCCGGCAAAATTCATCCGCGATAACGCTTTGACCGCATGGTTCTCCGTTCCCTCCATAATCAGCGTCTTGTCTAAGATGAAACTCTTGGAGCCTGATTCCTTTCCTTCGCTACGATACAGCTTCTTCTGCGGAGAACCACTGCCGACGTCATACGCGCAACTGTGGCAGAACGCAGCATCACAATCGATTGTTGAGAATCTCTACGGGCCTACGGAAGCCACCATCGCAATTTCTCATTACCTGTGGGACCGAAATCACTCGCCCGGAGAATGCTTGAACGGGATTTGTCCGATTGGCTGGACGTTTGCCGGACAACGATCAAGCATTGCCGACCAGGACTTCAACATTCTTTCAAACAATCAGGCCGGCGAGCTGTTCCTTGCCGGCTCGCAGGTGGCCGCCGGGTACTGGAATGATCCAGAGAAGACGGGAGCGAAATTTGTGCGACTGGGCACTTCGGAAGACACAATCTGGTACCGGACCGGGGATCTGGTGAAAGAAGATTGGACCGGCTGCATGTACTATCTTGGCCGAATCGACGATCAAGTGAAGATTCGTGGATATCGGGCAGAATTGCAGGAAATTGAGGCCGTGCTCCGAAAAGCTTGTGGGACCGATCAGGTCGTTTCGGTAGCTTGGCCCGTGCGAGATGGCTCTGCCGATGGCGTGGTTGCTTTCGTGTCGGGCCAGAAGACGCTCGACGAGGGCAAGGCGCTAAAGTACTGCCGCACGTATTTGCCGGGCTACATGGTGCCCCAGAGGATCTACGCGATCGAAGCCCTGCCGCTGAATGTAAACGGGAAAGTTGATCGAAGGGGACTTATTCGACTGCTTGAGGGAGCCCGGGCCGAAATTACGGAAGACATCGACCTCATCACCGATGGGCTGTTGGACTCCATGGGGCTTGGCGACTTGCTCTTATTTGTGGAGGAGCAGACGGGCCGCCCGATTGATCTGAAAGCGGAAGAACCTATGCCGTATCGCCCTCGGAAATCATCTTCCTCAACCTTGGGATGGTTATCAAGATGCCGAACCCAGTTGTGGAGACCTACTTGCTGCTGGCAGAAAAGTATGACGATGAATTGAACCTGCAGTCGTGCTGGGGCCGCGCCGCTGACAAAATCCAGAGTTCCCTGG
>WNFP01002951.1_pt1 | contig 23855 bp, 24 predicted proteins | sample 5400201 | NCBI WGS metagenome assembly WNFP01 (sample SAMN13153355, study PRJNA577476) | soil metagenome | isolation source: 115 cm saprolite under Madrone tree | place: USA:California | collected 2016-06-14
CCGAGCACGTTACGGTCACGCGGATCAACAAGAATCTAGAAAGCGCAAATGCGAAACTCAGCGACTTGCAAGCCCGGTACAGGAAGATCAATCTGAGCGATCGCACGCGGTGGTCCAATCAAACGCTGAACTTCGCTCGGGAGCTGGGTAACATGCTGATTCTCGCGGGAGTGATTACGAGCGGCGCCTTGTGCCGGAACGAATCGCGGGGGGCGCATTACAAGCCGGATTTTCCGGAGCGGGATGACAGCAATTGGCTGAAGACCACGCGGGCGAAATGGGTGCACGGCGACATTCAGCTCACGTATGAGCCAGTAGATATTTCGCAGATTCCGCCGCGGCCGCGGAGATATGACGCGGCAAAGTGATGGATGAGGCTTTCCGTAACCGAAGTCGAGGTCTGAGATGGCAGAAGGCAAGAGCGTCACCGTCAAAATAAAGCGGCAGGCGAGTCCGAAAGATGCGCCGCGGTGGGAGGAGTTCGCGCTGCCGTGGCGGCCTTCGATGAATGTGATCATTTGCCTGCGCGATATTGCGGAGAATCCCGTGACGCGCGAGGGCAAGGAGACGACCCCGGTATCTTACGATTCGAATTGCCTGGAAGAGGTATGTGGTTCCTGCGCGATGCTGGTCAACGGAAGGGCGCGCATGGCGTGCTCCGCGCTGGTGGACCAATTGGAGCAGCCGATACGCATTGAACCCTTGTCGAAGTTTCCGGTGGTGCGCGATTTGACCGTTGACCGTCAATCTATGTTCGAGAGCCTGAAGCGGGTGAAGGCCTGGATTCCGATTGACGGCACGTACAACCTCGGAGAAGGCCCGCGTCTCGCACCCGAGGTACAGGAAAAGGCCTACCCGCTTTCGCGATGCATCAGCTGTGGGAACTGCCTGGAAGTCTGCCCGCAGGTCAACGAGCACAATAATTTCATGGGCGCGGCGATTTTCAGCCAGGTGCGATTGTTCAACATGCACCCCACAGGCGCAATGCATGCCAAAGAGCGCATTCGGGCAGTGATGGGGCATGGCGGGATCGAAGACTGCGCCAACGCACAAAATTGCGTCAAGGCTTGCCCGAAGGAGATTCCTCTGACCGAATCGCTGGCCGAAATTAATCGTCAGGCGTGGAAACAAGCTCTCCTGGGCTGGCTCGCCGGCTAACTGATCGGCAACATCGAGGGAGAACGTCCAAGACTGCATCCGATAAACGCTGCCATTATCACTTGATAGGCGATATCGACAAGGATGGTTTGCCGGTCTTGGGCTCAAAATCGGAATCCTCACATGTCGCACTGGGGCAGGAACTCGCGGAGTCGAGTTCAGCCGATGACGCGACGCAAGAAAATTCCTTTCAGCCGCAAATGCTTCGCCGCCTGGCACTGACTTCCTTGGTCATCGGCGGGGTTGCCTTGGCTTTCTTCCTATTTGGAATCGGCAATCCCGCGAGGAATTACTACGATGAGGGCAATTACATTCCGGCAGCCAGAGCTTTTCTGGAGGATGCTCCTAATCCAAATCCCGAGGCTCCACCGCTGGGAAAACTTCTGCTCGCGGCCGGGATCAAGTTGGTCGGAGATAACCCGCTGGGCTGGCGGATTGCGAGTGCTGTTTGTGGCTCGCTGAGTCTTGTAGCTGTTTTTCTTTGGACCTATTTCCTCTCCAAGGATTACCGCATCGCGTGCATCTCTGCCGCGCTGACATTGTTCAACAATTTTCTTTTTGTCATGTCGCGTGTGGCGATGATGGATGTATTTCTGGTCTTTTTTGTGCTGTGGGGTTTGGTGGCATACACCGCGGCGCTCGAATTGGACATCGGACCAGCCAAACGTCGACTTCTCTTGTATTGCTCCGGTATTTCGCTGGGGCTCGCCGGCGCATGCAAGTGGAACGCTGTGGATACTTTGGCAGTCTTAATTTTGGCAAGCTTTGCGCTGTTCTTTATGTCCAAACGACCGCTAGGGGGATTAAGTCCCACGATTGCCCGTTACGCGGGAAACCTCCGGCAGATCGGAATTCGGAGCCTGATTCTGGCCCTTCTTGTTTCTCCCCTGATCTCCTATAGCGTCACGTTCTGGCCTTTATGCCGCAGCCTTCATCTGCCTTTCGGGGTGCACCAATTGTTGGCCATGAATTTATTCATTTGGCGATTTCACGTCGCGATTCTCGGAAACCGCTTTATTGTCTCAAGTTGGTACTCCTGGCCATTCAACCTTTCTCCCCAGCGAGCGCTGTCCTATCTGCTCGGTAATCCGGTGATCATGTGGGGGGGCCTGGCGGCACTGGTGTACTGTTTCCAACGCTTCTGGAAGCTTTTGGTTCCGGCCGAAGGCCTGGTTGTTCTCCTCTACGCGGCAAACCTGCTGCAGTGGGCGGTTACACCAGCCAAATGTAGTTTTTATTATTACTACTATCCGGCAGCGATGTTCCTGGGTGTGGCCATCGCACTAACACTGCATAGCCTGCCCCGCAGAATCTTCGGTGTCCGCATCAGCCTGCTTGTGTTAAGTGCCGCGGCGATCGTCTTTTTGTGGTGCTACCCGAGAATGGCTCATTTGGAGGCCCCCTGGGACTGCGCGCTTGGATGTTGGTCCTAAGACCGCGAAAACATGGATCCGGCGTTCAGGGTCCACTTTTGAAAGTTCATGCCGTTTTTTTCGATTCCGTTTACAATCTGTTTTCGTTCTTTGGGGGAGAAATGCTCCGTATGGTGCTGCTATTCGGTGCGTGTGTTGCTGTCGCCAGCTGTGTCGCTCTTGCCGTGTTCGCTGGCTCCATCTCTGAAAAAGCGCGCAAAGTGCACTTCTCGTCGATCGTGGTCGATACGCACGACGATACGACGCAGCGGTTTCTCGACGGAGACTTTGACTTGGGGGCACGTAGCTCGAGCGGCAGCATCGATATCCCGCGCATGAAAGAGGGCGGCCTTGGCGCGATTTTCTTCTCCATTTGGATTCCCAGCAAAATCACGGGGCCTGAGGCGGTCAAGCACGCGCTCGATCAAATCGACGCGGTGCGCGAGCAAGTGCGCAAGCATTCTAAGGACATCGTCCTTGCCACCACGGCTGCGGAAGTCCGCGAGGTGCGCAAACAAGGCAAGATCGCGGCACTGATGGGTGTCGAGGGCGGGCACATGATTGCCGGCGATCTGGGGGTGCTGCGTTCTTTTGCGGCGCTCGGCGTGCGGTACATGACGCTGACGCACAGCGGCAACGATGAGTGGGCGGACTCCTCCACCGATACGCCGGTGCATAACGGGCTGACCGATTTCGGTAAAGGAGTTGTTCGCGAAATGAACCGGCTCGGCATGATCGTGGACATTTCCCACGTCAGCGATAAAACTTTTTACGATGCTCTGGCGGTGAGCCAGGCTCCGCTGATCGCATCCCACTCTTCTTGCCGCGCGTTATGCAACGCTCCGCGCAACATGACCGACCAAATGATTAAGGATCTGGCGGCGAAGGGCGGAGTCATTCAGATCAACTATCACATCGGGTTCCTGAGTGAAGAATTCATGAACGCCGACAAGGATCCGGAGATCACGAAAGCCATTGCCGCCGAGGTTGAGAAGCGTTGCGGCGGCAAAGAAGGCTGCCAGTTAATTGAAGGCGACCGCATCACCCGGGAATACGTGCAGCAAGGCAAGCTGCCGCGTGTGGATTGGACAAAGATCATCGAACACATCGATCACGCGGTGAAGCTGGTCGGCGCGGAGCACGTGGGCCTCGGCTCCGATTTTGATGGCGCCAATATGCCTTTTGGGATGGAAGATGCGTCGAAGCTGCCGCTGGTCACGGAGGCGCTCCTTCGCAAGGGCTATTCGGAAGACGACGTGCGCAAGATTCTGGGTGAGAATACGCTGCGGGTGATGACGGAAGTAGAACAGGTGAGCCGGGAACTGAATTCTGCCAAGTAAGTACAAAGACAGCATAAGGGAAAGGGGGTTGTAATGAAATCGAGTCACAATGCAGGGAAGGTCGCAGTCGCGGTTCTAGTCTTTACGACATCAATTGTCGCGATTTCGGCGGCGCGGGCGCAAGCTCCGGCTCAAAACGCAGCGCCTAAGAGTGCGGCAGCCGGGCCAGGCAGCGCAACGAAGAAAGCGCCCTCCACCGTGCGCGCCTTTGACCGCGCGTTGCTGCGGCCGGCGTTGCTCAAGGACAGAGCGCCAGCGCAGTACAAGGTAAGGTTCGTGACCACGCGCGGCGAATTCAACCTCGACGTCACGCGAGTCTGGGCGCCGCTCGGGGCTGACCGCTTCTACAATCTCGTCAAGCATCATTTCTTTGACAGCGCTAGCGTCTTCCGTGTTGTGCCGAGCTTTGTCGCGCAATTTGGGATTAGCGCGTATCCGGCCGTGACTACGGCCTGGAAGGGAACCGACATTAAAGATGATCCAGTGACACAGAGCAACAAGAAGGGGTACGTCACGTTTGCGACCGCTGGGCCGAACACGCGCACCACGCAAGTGTTCATCAATCTCCAAGAGAACACGCGCCTCGACCGCATGGGATTCGCGCCGTTCGGCGTGGTAGAAGGCGACGGAATGAAGGTGGTCGAAATGTTCTATGACCAGTACGGCGACAACGCCGGTCCCGACCAGCCGAAGATCGAAAAGGAGGGAAAGCCCTACCTCGATAAAGGCTGGCCCAAGCTCGATACAATAAAGTCGGCGACGCTGCTCACCAGCACTCCCGCTGCCGCGTCTAAATCCGCGACGCCGGCGAAGAAACTGCAGTAGGGGGCATCGACTTTTTGGTTAGAATGGATTTGTTCTTTTCATTGGCGGCAATTTGACTTTTATAAGCCGCCAAACGTATTCTTTAGCTTCGATGAATATTTCTTGCCAGACGATTTGTTGTTCTTGCGCGTGTAACGCTGCGTGTCGCAAGGCGACCATCTCTGGCCAGGGGAGTTTCCGGACCTAGTTAAGTAAGCGCAAGTTCCGAAGCCCACGTTGCCAGAGTTCAGGCCAACGTGGGTTTTTTGTTTTAGGGCGTCGTAAAATGAGCGAGATCAAGGAAACCAAAGCGCAACGTGTGGAGCGATTGAAACGCGAGAAGAATGCCTGGGAGCATTTCGATGAGATCCGGGCGTTCGCGCGGCAGGGTCACGCTTCGATTCCACCGGAATGGTTGGGCACGTATTTTCGTTCGTGGGGCGTCTACACGCAGGGCGACGGCGCCGGCGTGGTCGGCGGCAAGAACGGTGAAGGCAAAGCGACGCCGTTCTTTATGGTGCGCATCCGAATTCCCAACGGCCTCCTGAGCAGTCAGCAGGCGCGCACCATCGCCGACCTCGCCGAACGCCACGCGCGCGGCGTGGCGGATATCACGGTGCGGCAGAACGTGCAGTTGCACTGGGTGACCATCGAATCGCTGCCGGAAGTTCTTGAAGCGCTCTGGCGCGTCGGATTGTCAACCACTGGCGCTTGCGGGGACGTCGCGCGGAATATTACGGGATGCCCGCTGGCAGGCTTTGACGCGCACGAATATTGCGATGCGTCGCCGTTGGCGCTGGAATTGAACGGTCAACTTGGCGGCAATTCGGAGTTTTACAATCTGCCGCGTAAGTTCAAGGTTTCGATCACCGGTTGCCGTTCGTGGTGCACGTATCCGGAGATCAATGATGTCGGGCTTACTGCGGTCACGCGAAAGCGCTTGCACGGCGATGAGGTCGGATTCTCGCTGCGCGTGGCTGGTGGTCTCTCCACCGATCCGCACCTCGGTGTTCGCTTGAATGCATTCGTGCGCTGGGAGCAAGCTGTCCCCGTTGTACGCGGCGTGGCGGAGCTCTTTCGTGAATCGGAAGTGCTCCGCCAAAACCGCGAGCGAGCGCGCCTGAAATTTCTTTTCTTGCAGCATAGATGGACCGCGGATTTCTTTCTGGCCGCCTTGCAGGATCGGCTTGGCTTTGCGCTCGATCCTGCCGAACCGGAAGAGCTTCCCTCGGACATTCACCGCGATCACGTGGGCATTCACGCACAGAAACAGCACGGCTTTTCCTATGTTGGTGCGAACGTACTGCGGGGGCGCATAACGCCGGAGCAGTTGCGCACCGCTGCGAATCTCTCCGACCGATACGCCGATGGGCATCTCCGCAACACCATCATGCAGAACGTGCTCATCGTGAATGTTCCGAATGAGCACGCCGCGCGGGTCGCGGGCGACCTGTCAGCGGCGGGCTTGCCGGTGCGCGCCTCCGCGTTTGCGCGCGGCACGGTTGCCTGCACCGGTTCGGAATTTTGCAAGCTGGCGCTGACGGAGACAAAAGGCTTCGCGCGTTGGCTTACGGAAGAACTCGATCAGCGTCTGCCGGGGTTTCAAGAGCAGCTCAAGCTGCACATCACCGGATGCCCAAATAGCTGCGGGCAGCATTGGATTGCGGACATCGGCATCGAAGGCAAAAAGTTGAAGGTCGATGGACGGATGGTCGACGCGTATTACTTCTGCGTCGGCGGCAGCGTGGGGGAGTTTGCGTCGATTGCGCGGCCGGTCGGTTATCGGTGCGCGGCGGCGGAAGTGCCGGACGCAATCGAGCGCCTGCTTCGCGAATTCAACGAGCAGCGCGCGCCCAGCGAAAATCTGCGCCGCTTTTTCGCTCGCCACTCGAACGAGCAAATTCGCGGCTGGCTGGCCGGAGAATTTACCACTCCTGTGGAGCGCGACGCCGCGGCTGGCCCGGTGCCGCTGGGAGTCCAAGGCTAAAGCATGAGCTTGCTGCCCATTTTCGTGAAGCTGCGGGGTCGCCTGGTTGTAGTCGTGGGCGGCGGCGCGGTCGCCGAAGGAAAGATTGAGGGCCTTCTCGCAGGCGAGGCTCGCGTGCTCGTTGTCGCACCGCAGGTGACGCCGGTCATCGCGCAATGGATCGCGCGAGGAAAAGTGGAATGGCGAGCGAAGACGTTTGCTCCTGCGGACCTCGACGGCGCATATCTCGTGATTGCCGCTACTTCTGCGGCCGGGGTCAACGCAGCTGTTTTCCGAGAGGCTGATGCGCAGGGAATCTTGTGCAATGCCGTGGACGACATCGAGCACTGCCATTTTTACTATGGCTCGGTCATACAGCGCGGCGACCTGCAAATCGCTATTTCCACCAATGGCAAGAGCCCCGCGCTGGCGCAGCGGCTTCGCTTGCAACTGGAAAAGCAATTTGGCCGCGAGTATGAGCTGTGGCTGGAGTGGCTGGGCGCCGCCCGCAAACTGCTGCGTGTCGGCGATGGCAACGCGGATGCCAAGAAAGTTCTGCTGCATCATCTCGCCAGCCAGCCTATGTTCGAGCGTTTCCTTAAGGAAGCACGACGGCACCACACCGGGCAGGGAGCGGCGTGATGGGCAAGGTGTATCTGGTCGGCGCGGGACCGGGAGATCCGGAGCTGCTCACCTTGAAAGCGGCGAGCCTTCTCGCTCGCGCCGGCATCGTTTTTCACGATTCGCTCGTCAGCCGTGAAGTTCTGCAGCTTATCGCGCGCGAAGCGGAAGTAATCGATGTAGGGAAACGCTGCGGACAAAAGCTGCTTACGCAAGACGAAATCAATGCATTGCTAGTGTCCGCTGCCGCAAATCATGACGTCGTCATTCGCCTAAAAGGAGGCGACCCGCTTATCTTCGGCCGCGCGGGAGAAGAAATCGAGGCGCTGCGCAGCGCCGGCGTGGATTTTGAAGTCGTGCCGGGAATCACTGCCGCACTCGGCGCAGCGGCCGCCGCGGGAATTTCGCTCACGGACCGACGCGCCGCTTCGCAAGTCGTGTTCAGCACATTTTCACGCGGCACCGAAGGCGCGCCGATGGATTTTGGCGCGATCACCAGCACCACGACGCTCGCTCTGTACATGCCCGGACCGGACTATGCGGAAGTGGCGCATTGTCTCCGCGAAGGCGGCCTGCCGGACGACCTACCGTGCGTGATCGTGTCGAATGCCACAAATGCCGAGCAGCAGATTCGATGGACCAGTGTTGCTCGCTTGGCCCGCGAGGAAAAGCTTCCCGCACCCGCATTGATGATTGTCGGCCGCGTCGCGTCACGCAAGGTTCAAGAGATCAGCAAAACGTTTTGGCGCGATGAGCATAGCGATCGTAACGGGTCGCGTACATCAGTAAGTTGAGAGTCCAATCAAGGAGAAAACTATGAGCGCCAACGCAGTGTCGCTGAATTCCCGCAAGAGTTGGTTGTTGTCGCTGGATAGTTGGGCAGTTGTTGCGGCGCTACTTGCGGCCCTCTTGATTCGGGCCGGCGTGTTCACGCGCGTGCCCTGGTAGGCCACCCGGATCTCAGGGCAACCCTATCCAAGATTTCACTACGAGAGGAAAACAATGGCGGACGCAATCGCACTACCTCAAGCAAGACCGGCGCAGCCTGCTCTGCAATTCCTGCGCGTAATCCCTGGCGTGTTGCTGCTTGCGGCGGTTGGTTATGCAGGCAAACTGCTGGAACGCAACGTCGGGACATACGCAAAAGCACATCACTGGACGTTCCCAAACATCGAGTACGTCCTCTGGGCGATACTCATCGGCTTGGCGATCTCCAACACCGTGGGTGTGCCGCAGATCTTCCGCTCCGGCGTGGCCACGTACGAATTCTGGCTGAAGGCCGGCATCGTGCTACTCGGCTCGCGGTTTCTTTTGGGTGATGTTCTGAAACTTGGCGGCGTCAGCCTCGCGCTGGTAGCCATCGAAATCGCGGTCGCGATTGCGTTCATGACGCTTCTCGGGCGCGCCTTTGGCCTGCGCCCCAAACTCACGTCACTGCTCGCGGTTGGCTCGGCGGTCTGCGGCGTTAGCGCCATCATCGCCACGCAAGGCGCCATCGAGGCCGATGACGAAGACTCTTCTTTTGCCATTGCGGCGATTCTGGCGCTCGGCGCTCTTTCGCTCTTCACGTTTCCGCTGATTGGCCACGCGCTGCACCTCAGCGATCACGCCTACGGCCTGTGGGCGGGACTCGCCGTCGACAACACCGCGGAGGCCACGGCCGCGGGCGCACTGTATTCCGACGCCGCCGGCAAGCTCGCCGTGTTAGCGAAGACCACGCGTAACGCCATGATCGGCTTCGTCGTGCTCGCCTATGCGATTTATTGGGCTAGCCAAGGCCAAGCCAAGACGGTGAGGAACAAAGCCGCGTTTCTTTGGCAAAAATTCCCGAAGTTCGTTCTGGGTTTCCTGCTGATCTCCATTCTCGCGACGTACCATTTCTTCACGAAGGATCAGGCCACCGCGCTGGCGAATCTCTCGCGCTGGGCATTTCTGCTGACGTTTGCGGGCGTCGGACTGCGCACCAACTTCCGCGAAATGCGCAAGCAAGGCCTGCGTCCGTTCGCGGTTGGCGCGATCGGCGAAGTGGTCATCGCCGTCTTCACATTAGCGCTGGTCTCCGGAGCCGGAAAACTCTTCGGCTTCTAGTGGCAAAGAAAAAGGGCGCTCGCGCGCCCCTTCTTCTCAGTGACCTCTGTGTTCCGATCTCTGCGTCCTCTGTGTTAAATCTTTGACTCTCTCAAATCCCCAGGACGCTAACCAACTCCTTAACGGCCCCCGCCGACTTCTGTAGTGCCATATTCTCCTCGGCGGTCAGCTTGATCTGAATAATTTCCTCGACGCCTTTAGCGCCAAGTTTCACCGGCACGCCGACAAACAGCCCCTTGATTCCGTACTCGCCATCCAGGTATACGGCGCAGGGCAAAATTTTCTTCTTGTCCTTCAGAATTGCTTCGACCATCTCCACAGCCGCTGCCGACGGCGCATAATACGCCGATCCCGTCTTCAACAGATTCACAATTTCCGCTCCGCCCTTGCGCGTGCGCTCCACAATCGCGTCGATGCGCTCCTTCTTCAGCAAATCCGGCAGCGGAATCCCCGCCACGGTGGAATAGCGCGGCAGCGGCACCATGTCGTCGCCGTGCCCGCCGAGGACAAACGAATGCACGTTTTCCACGCTAACCTTGCACTCCATCGCGACAAATGTGCTCATGCGCGCGGAGTCCAGCACGCCGGCCATGCCCAGCACGCGGCTTTTCGGAAACCCACTCACCTTCCAAGCCGCTTGCGCCATAGCATCCAGCGGATTGGTCACCACGATGATGATACAGTTCGGCGAGTGTCGCACAATCTGCTCGACAACCGCTTTCACCACGTCGTAATTCGCCTTCAACAAATCGTCGCGGCTCATTCCGGGCTTGCGAGGAAATCCCGCGGTGATTACTACTACATCGCTGTTCGCCGTCGCACTGTAATCTCCATTCGCCGTGGAAATTCCCGTCGCTCGCGAATCGGTGCGCGTAATCGGTCCGGACTCCATCATGTCCAGCCCTTTGCCCGCTGGCGGTCCATCTAAAATGTCGGTCAATACGACGTCGGCCAACTCCTTATCGACAATGCGTTGCGCGGTCGTCGACCCAACGAAACCCCCGCCCACCACCGTAACCTTCTTCCGCATCCTGTCCTTCTCCTCGTGAAGCTAATCTGATGACAACCACACGCTACCGTGCGACGGCGTGCGCCGCCATATTCTCGATAATCGCTGACGCGAACACTGACGTACCGACTTTAGTTGCTCCAGGCATCAGGCGTTCCAGGTCGTAGGTCACACGCTTTTGCTGAATAGTGCGCGCGATTCCGTCTTCGATAAGCTGCGCCGCTTCTCCCCAACCCAAAAACTCAAACATCATCGCGCCGGAAAGCATTACCGAACTGGGGTTGATCACGTCCTTGTCCGCATATTTAGGCGCAGTTCCATGGGTAGCTTCGAATACCCCGAAGCCGTCGCCAATGTTGGAGCCCGGCGCCATGCCCAGCCCGCCGACCTGTGCCGCGCAAGCGTCAGAGAGGTAGTCGCCGTTCAAGTTGGACGTAGCCAGGACACTGTATTCGTCGGCGCGAAGGAGGACTTGCTGAAAGACAGAGTCCGCGATGCGGTCGTTGACCATGAGTTTTTTCTTCCACTGGCCTTTGCCGTGGGTTGAATAGATGACGTCGATGGTTTGCTTCACTTCAACATAGATGCCGTTCTTGAAGGCGTCAGTGGCTTGATCCAGTCCCGGCTCGATCAACGCGGCATTTTGCTCGAGACTCAGGGTGGGATTCTTGTCTAGGTTGTCGAGGACCCAGCTCTCGCGCTCGGTGACCGTCTGCGCGCGGAATTCCTCGCGCGCCAGCTCATAGCCCCAATCGCGAAACGCGCCTTCCGTAAACTTTTGAATATTCCCCTTGTGCACCAGGGTTACGCTTTTGCGTTGGTGCGCGAGCGCATACTTTATGGCGCGCCGGACAAGCCGCTTGGTTCCGAACGGCGAGATTGGCTTGATGCCCACGCCCGAGTCCAAGCGAATCTGCTTCTTGGCGTCCTTGAGCATTTCTTTATTCAGAAATTCGAGCACCTTCTTTACTTCTGGCGTGCCGGACTGCCACTCGATTCCGATATAAACGTCTTCCGTATTCTCCCGAAAAATGACGATGTCCATTTTCTCGGGATGTTTCACCGGGGAGGGAACTCCTGCGTAATAACGCACTGGGCGCTCGCACGAATACAAATCCAGAATCTGCCGCAGCGCCACGTTTAGCGACCGAATGCCTCCACCCACTGGGGTGGTTAGCGGCCCCTTGATGGCCACGCGAAAATCGCGGATGGCATCCACGGTGTCGTTCGGCAACCACTCCTTGAACGCGTTGAACGCTTTTTCTCCGGCGAAAACTTCAAACCATGCCACACGCCGCTTGCCGCCGTACGCATGCTCCACCGCGGCATCAAATACGCGCCGCGACGCCTTCCAGATGTCGCGCCCCGTTCCGTCGCCTTCAATGAAGGGAATGATCGGCGCGTCCGGCACGCGCAGTTCGCCGCCGCTGTACTCGATCCCTTTGCCACCGGCAGGAATGGCGTGTCCGTTGTACGAATTCTTCATGGTCCATGACCTCTTGCGAACGATGTAGTTTGGTTTGCGGTTGCCGCTTGACAGAACCGACCAGAGTCCAGCGCGAATTAAAGAAGATACCACACTCGCAACAAATCCCACGCGCTGCTAGACAGCACCGGAGGTATACTCGCGCGAGGCAAGAATACCCGCGGAAGGAGAGAGGCACATGATGATGGATTGGAACGAATACCACAAGGAGATCGGTGCCAGACTAGGCGAACTAATGAAGCTCAGCCCTGACACCGTTCGTGGCTACCAAACGCTTAGCGCGGCAAATTCCAAAACCGGCAAGCTCGATGAGAAAACGCGGCAGTTGATTTCCCTGGCGGTTGCGGTAACGACGAAGTGCGATGGCTGTATCGTGGTGCACAGCGAAGCGGCTTTGAAGGCCGGGGCGACCAAAGAAGAGATCGCTGAGGCGCTGGGCGTCGCGGTGGCCATGAATGCCGGAGCCGCACTGATTTATTCGACGCGCGTACTTGACGCTGTTAATGCCAAGAGCGGACAAGTGCGAACGGCATAAGACCCTACTGTAGTTGCGCAGGATGCGTCGTTGCTAGGGCAACCTCTAGAACAAGTTCCACAAGAACTGGTTGTAGACCTCGTGGTGGAACTGCACCTCCGGCGCCTTGACGACGGTGCCCAACTGCCGCGGGCACCGGTCCGCGGACGCGCGCTTGAGCTCAGCGTAGCGCCCCTTCACCTCGGCACCGAACAGCTTCGTGGTCCAATCGGCTTTCTCGAAGTTGTCAATCGCCGTATAAATGTTGTCCGGCAAGTAGCGTTGAGCCTCCCGGAGATTCTTGATCTTTGCGGTTTCTCCGTCGAGGCCGGTCTTGAAGATGGAGTACATCACCATATAAGGATTGGCGTCGGGAGCGACCGCGCGGACCTCGGTACGCATGCTTCGCTCGTTACCGATGGGGATGCGCACCATTGCTCCGCGGTCGACCGGTGAAGCCCTCAGTTGGTTCGGCGCCTCGAAATGTGGATCGAGCCGGCGATACGCATTGACGCTCGAGTTGAATATGAGGCAAATGTCGTTGCCGTGGGTCAGGATGCGGTCCAGGAACTCCCAGCCCAACTTGCTGAGCTTTTCCTCTCCTTTCGGGTCCCAGAAAAGGTTCTTGCCGGTCTTGCTGACCGAAACGTTGGTGTGCATGCCGCTGCCATTCACACCCACGACGGGCTTAGGGAGAAAGCACGCAGTGAGCCCCATATTCGTGGCCACTTGGCGACAGATCAGTTTGTAGAGTTGAATCTGATCCGCAGCAGCCACCACCTCTCCATAGCTATAGTTGATTTCGAATTGCGATGGCGCGACCTCTGGATGGTCTTTCTCGTTCTGGAAGCCCATTGCGCGCTGCACTTCCGCGGTCGTATCGATGAAAGTGCGCAGCGGATCGCCCGGCAATGAGTGGTAGTAACCGCCCGTATTGACGTACTCAAATTTGAGTATTTCGTGATAGCGGCGCTCGGCGTCGGAACCTTTGAACAGGAAACCCTCGATTTCGTTGGCGGCGTTTAGCGTATAACCCTTCTTTTCGTGAAGATCATCGGCATAGCCTTTCAGCAGTCCGCGAATGTCGGCAGAATATGGCGTGCCGTCCTTGTCGATCACCTGCCCAAAAAGAAGAATCTTTCCGGACCCAAACACATCCGCCGGCGCCCAATAAAAAGCGCCCCAGTCCATGGCCAGGCGCAAGTCGCTTTCCCAGGTCGCTGAACAACACCGTAACGGCCTTGATGCGCTTTTCGTCGGTCAAATACTTGAGGCGCTCTTCCTGCACTTTGTGGGGCGCAACGCGATCCAGTCGCTGCTTTTTGGCCTTTAAGTTCAATCCTTCCAGTTCATCGTAAGGGAGCGCCAAAAAGTTACGCAGTTCGGTGGACATGAGTCTCCTCAAATTGAGTTATTGATGAATTCGGCGGAGTGATCTGGGGCGGCAAATTCACGGTTCTGTAGCCACTAAGGTATCGCGCTGCGTTTCCGAGCGTCAAATCGAAAAGCCCGTTTCTTTCAGCGGAAAAATGAATCGCACAAATCATTTTTTCCGATATGATCCTAAAAACTTTAGTCGTAATACTCCTGCCCCAGGTGCGTAATCAAATCCTCGCCCATCATCCAGCGCAACGTGTTCTTCAGCTTCATCAACTGAATGAACAAATCGTGTTCGGGATACAGCTCCGGTGCGGTCATCGGCGACTTGAAGTAAAAACTAAGCCACTCTTGGATGCCGCGCATCCCGGCGCGCTGCGCTAGATCCAGGAACAAAACAAGATCAAGGACAATAGGCGCCGCAAGAATCGAGTCGCGGCACAGGAAATCCACTTTGATCTGCATGGGATAACCGAGCCACCCGAAGATGTCGATGTTGTCCCAGCCTTCCTTGTTGTCCCCGCGTGGCGGATAGTAGTTGATGCGCACTTTGTGAAAAACTTTGCCATACAGCATGGGGTAGAGCTGTGGTTGCAAAATATAGTCGAGCGCACCCAGCTTCGATTCTTCCTTTGTCTTGAACGATCCCGGATCATCGAGAACTTCGCCGTCGCGGTTGCCCAAAATATTCGTCGAGTACCATCCTTCCAGGCCGAGCATACGGGCCTTGAACGCCGGCGCAAGCACCGTCTTCATCATGGTCTGCCCGGTCTTGAAGTCCTTGCCGCAGATTGCGACATTGTGCTCTTGAGCAAGCTGCTGGATCGCCGGAATATCCACGGTCAGGTTCGGCGCACCATTCGCGAAAGGCACGCCGCTGGTCACCGAAGCCCACGCATACAACATCGATGGCGCAATCGCGGGATGATTAGCCTTCATGGCTTCCACAAATTTCTCTGGCGTCGAGTGCACCTCCTCCGGCCTGATGAACACTTCCGTCGAACCGCACCAGCAAGTCACCAAACGCGAGACACGCCTGGTCTTGCGAAAATTCTCGATATCATCCTTGATCTGCATCGCCAGGTCGTACTTGCTCTTGCCCTTCTTGACGTACGTGCCGTCGAGTCTCTTTACGTACTCGCGGTCGAACGCCGCCTTCATCGGCGCAATGCCGGAAAGGAATGGCCTTACCTTGTCCAGATCCTTTTCGCTCAACACCCCGGCTTTGCTCGCCGCCTGATAGGCATTGTCTTTGAATATGTCCCAGCCGCCGAATACCAGGTCTTTCAGATCGCTCAGCGGAACAAATTTCTTGATCAGCGGCGAGCGCGCATCCGTGCGCTTTCCTAGGCGGATGGTGCTGAGCTGCGTCAGCGAGCCCACCGGCTGGGCCTTGCCTTTGCGCACCAACTCCACGCCGGCCATGAACGTTGTGCTGACCGCGCCCATCCCCGGCAACAGCACCCCCAATTTGCCCTTAGGCGGCGCAATCTTTCCTGGCTTTTCCATTCCGCTCCTTCTTGAGCTCAAATCTCTTTCAAATCGCTCGCTTGGCTGGATTCGCCGCCGAAAAAAGTCCTGACTAAATCGCAGCGAGAAATGGCGCACCCTCCCCGATGCGAGGTGGTTGGCGCCGAGCAAGCCAGTAATGATGCGCGAACACTGCCCGTTTTGCAAATTATTGACCCAGAAACCACAGCTCCTGTGCGCCATTGGCCCGCCGCCCTAGGCTTTCAGAGAGCCCTTCTCAATTCAGGGTCAGTGCCGATATTACATGTTAGTGATTGACAGAAAGCCTAATCGGAACTAAAGTGCTCGTTATATCGCAGCTGGTAGGTAGGGATGGCACGCACAGCCTCAGGGGCGGCCTCGAGCCTCGCCAGGCACTTTCTTCCTGACGAAACCATCGGTCAGCCGCATGACTTACTGGGCGCTCTCTTCCAGAGTTCTGTCGTGGGTGTAGCCATCTGTGATCGCCAGCTCCGCTTCCGCGCTGTCAACGACGCGTTAGCTTCCATGCACGGTATCCCCGCGGCTGCGCATATCGGTCAGACTATACATGCTGTTCTTGGAAGCGTTGCCGCGAAAGTTCAACCCGCCTTCGAGCACGTGTTCACCACTGGACAGCTGCTAATGAACTTTGAACTGACCGCGGAATTGCCGTCCGGGGGAGGAGTAGGCCATTGGAATGGTAGCTACTTCCCGCTCAAGGATCATACCGGCCAGGTCCAGCACGTCGGCGCCATTGTCTTGGAGCTAACAAAACGCAACGGTCTGGAGGCCTTGCTTCCCCGTCTAGCGGACAAATTAACTAGCATGCACTCTGCGCTAGGTAACAATCTTAGTGCGCTCGCGCCGGCCGCAACTGGCAACGCTTCCAGAGCTCTGCGGGATGTTGTCGCCCGTCACCTGGGGTTGTTGGAAAGCTGCGTCTCGGAAGCGTGTGCTATTTCGCAACTGTTGCATGACGCTCCGCCCTCGACGGCAGTTCGGCCGATTCGGCTCGAGCTAGCGGAGGGGCAAGACTCTGCCGCAATCCACGCAATCAAGGGCGAACTGAATTACGTCAGCCCGCTCTCTCCACGCGAGCGGGACGTTGCCGCGCTTCTCGCAATAGGCAAGACGAACAAGGAGATTGCGAAGATACTGGGAATCGGTACTAGAACGGCAGAGAGTCACCGCGCTAAAATCATGCTAAAGCTCGACCTGCATTCTTTTAGCGACCTCGTTCGCTACGCGGTACGCAGCCAGCTTATTGACGCTTGACGTTTAACCAGTATTTGCTTGCCCTTCTACCTGGTGACCTCTCCGTAATACTACGGACGTAATTGACGGCATTTACAATTATCCGGGCCCGGCCAATATTCGCCGCACAAAGGAGCCCTCCCCCATGGAACATTTCCTTATTTGCGGCAATCCCTTTTGCCGTTTCGTCCTCGATTTGCAGGAGTTACGAAAGCCGATCGATCGGTCGCACTTGTTGCTCAGAGAATGTGCCCGTTTTGCACCCAACCCCTGAGCGTAATGTGGCGCGGCCACCACGCGCTCTGCGCGCACTGCCATCGTCAGTTTCACACGCCCGCCGCTGCGTAGTGCAGCCGCGGCGGCCGTGCTATCAAGGGTATCGTGCTGCTAGAGGTGTGCGGGTAAGCGACACTTTCACAACCACAGATTCCCTACCCACGCGTCCAATTCTTCGCTACACTCACCCACCTATGTCTCACTTTTCCCGCCGCAACTTGCTGAAAACGGTACTTTCTGGAGCCACCATGGCTGCACTTCCATCCTTATCTTCGTCTTCATCGGCCCAACAGGACACTCCTGTTCGCCGCAAGGGACAAATCCGCCAGTCCGCATCGCGCTGGTGCTATCAGTCTATTCCGCTCGAAAAACTTTGCGCTTACGGCGCCGAGATCGGATTGAAGGGCATCGACCTGTTAAAGGTCGAGGAGTGGGAAGTGCCCCGGCGCTACGGGTTGATTTGCAGCATGGGTTACGCCGGTGGCGGAGAAATTGGCAGCGCACTAAATCGCGTCGAGAATCACGCAAAGATTGAGGAGGCTTTTCGCAAGAACATCCCGCTGGCTGCAAAATCTGGCGTGCCCAACGTCATCACGTTTTCTGGGAATCGCGCCGGCATGTCTGACGAGGAAGGCGCGAAAAATACCATCACGGGACTCAACCGGCTGAAAAAAATCGGCGAAGACAACGGCGTGACCATCTGCATCGAGTTGCTTAACAGCAAGGTCGACCACAAGGATTATATGTGCGACCACACGGCGTGGGGCTTGCAAGTGGTGCAAGCGGTAAACTCGCCGCGCGTCAAGCTGCTCTACGACATCTATCACATGCAAATCATGGAGGGCGACCTGATCGCCACCATCCAGAAAAACATCGACTGGCTCGGCCACTTCCACACCGGAGGAGTTCCGCATCGCCATGAACTCGACGGGACGCAGGAAGTGCAGTGGGACGGCGTAATGCGCGGCATTGCTGCAACGAGCTATCGCGGCTACGTAGCGCACGAGTTTGTGCCCACGCACGACCCGCTAACTTCGCTTCGCCAAGCCGTGGACCTATGCGACGTCTAATGGAACGCCGGCGCGTCCGAGCCTATATTTCGTAATCGAGCTCCGCAGCTATCTTTAGCAGCGGCATGAGCCAATCAACCAGTTTCTGGTGTACCGGGTGCGGCGAGTACGCATCCAACGCTGCTTTGTCGCGGAATTTCATGACGCCGCCGTGCGTGAATCCTTGCGAGCGTGGCGAGACGTTAGTGCCATAGCTGGTCTCGAGCAACCCCGGAATCTGCCCCTGCAACGCGCGAATCTCTCGCGCCGCCCGGTCCTTCATTTCCGGCGTGACGCTCGGATGCCATTGAAACAAAAACGAGTGAATGTACATATTCCGCCGCGCTCTCCCTCCGGGAGTCTGCCTACAAATCGACCCGAGTATCGCACGGAAGCCGCGACAGAAGCAGTGACTGGTTATTTGTTCTTCGACAGGGTCTCGATCTGCTGTTTCGCCCACATGTCGTCAGGATGGAGTTCCAACACTTTGCGGTAGTCGCCGATGGCTTTGTCGATCTGTCCGTTGGCTTGATGGGTCATGGCCAGCATGTGGTAAGACCAAACTGAATCCGGGTGATTGGCATCGAAATTCAGCTCCATGATGGCCAGCGCATCGCCATTCTTTTTGTTGGCGAGGAGCGATTCGGTGAGTTGGTTTAGGGAAGTTTCGCCGAAATCATATTGCCCGCCGCCGTAATATTTACCGCGCAGCTCATGGTACAGCGCGATGGTTTTCTCCAGGCCATCCTTCTCCAGACTCTCGGCGAGCACGGCGTTGAGCGGCTGGGGCTGCGTCAGGCCGTGATGGCACGTAACACATTGCACCTGAATTGCCGGCGTGTCAGGCGGCGCCTTGATCACTTTGCTGATGTAATCGTGGTTGACGGCGGCAACCATCTGCAACATGACGCGCGCGGTTTTCTTGGCGTCCTTGTCGTCGGCGGGGAAATCCAAGCCTTTCTCCGGTGCTTTTTTTTCGACGTGGCAATGATCGCAGCGCACCCCAAGCGCGAAGGTAAAACCGCGCATGGTGGATTCCAGCTCACGTTTGGAAATGTTCTTCGGCAGCACCTTCAAGTTCGTGAATTTATCAGGAAATTGCGCCGCCGCCGGAGTGCACGCCAAAAGAGCGATCGCCAGTAAACTCTGCTTCTGCAAACGCCGATTTGCCATGTCGTCCGACCTCCGAGGCGGATGACGAATTCTAAATCAAGTCCGCTTGGACAGGCACCGTGAAACCGGCCTTCGCGGAGATGTCACTCAGCCGTTGCGAGCCACTCCGAATGGCACCTTCACAATCGAGTGCAGTTCAAAATTTGTGTCTGCGTCATTGGCCGCCCATATTGCGCGCAAAGAACGTCCAGCGAGCAGAGGAATTCCACATATCTCTAAATGACTGCACAATACAACCACCAGCTGATGGACAAGTAGGGGTGTCGTCCTGAGCCAGGGAACCAAAACGGTGAAGCGCAGATTTCTCCGCGTGAAGCTGCCCAAAGGCATGCTGGTCGCGTGGCAGCATAGCGGCGGGCGCTCCGTATCTCGCGTGGTGACGTTGGGATTAGGCGGATTGTTTATTGCGACGCCCAATCCGGCGCCCGTCGGCACTGTGATGAAGATTGTGTTTGATGTCCCTAGCGGGGAAGTGCGCGCGCGCGCAATCGTGAAAAATATTAAGGCCGGCCAAGGCATGGCCGCCGCCTTCATCGACATGGGCTACCCAGACCGCGCGCGGCTCGATCAACTCCTGAAAAGACTGGCGTGAGTTCTAGGTTGCGGCAGTGCGCTCGGCGTTCAGGGCCGCGCCGATGATGCCAACTTCGTCGCTAGTGGGCACGACCTCAAACCGGCTGCCTTGCAGCGGGCTCATTTTCACCATCTCGTGGACGAAGCGATCGAGGAGCGCAATGTCGATGAACTTGGCGTTGGGTCCGGTGATGTAAAACTGGCCGGGACCGTCCATGTGAATGCTCGTGGCGGTGGCGGCGGCCAGCGCCCGATGACCGAGCGTTACGAATTCGGAGCAGCGTGCATCGCCGGTGCGGGCGTTGGCAAAGACCTCCTCCGGCTCGAGATCGAGAAAGCGCAAGCGCATCGAGCGATGACCGAGGATGCCTTCCAGGTGCCCGCGTCCGCCGCACCCACAAAGGTTCTCTTTGGGATCCAGCGTCACGACAGAGTGCCCGCCTTCCCACACGCCTTCGCGCCAGGGATAGCGGCCGAAGCCCACACCGTTTCCGAGCGTCCACACGCGAATGAGTTTTTGCAGCTTGTCGTGCGTAGCGGCAATTCCCGCGGCCATGGCGTCGGCGTCATTGAAAACACGAACAGGAGCGGATAAGCCGCGTGCGGACAGCGCCGCTTGCAAATTGAAACCCTTCACCTGATGCAGGTTGGGAGAATCCTCAATGATTCCGCCGCGAATCACCCCGGGAAATCCGAGACCAATGGCACTAATCTTCTGGCCCTTCGCCGTGGCGTCGATTTGTTGCTGGATGCAGTCGCCGATGTTTTCCGCGGGCATGGATTGCAAAGCGTCGAGCGAAGCTCCTTGCTCCGGATAGAGATTAAGCGTGCCGACGAGTTTGTTGTTCTCAACCAGGCCGACCGCGATGTGTTCCATTACGAGTACGCCGACGGATTTGGACATTGGTGCTGTTTACCTCAGTTTGTTAAGGCCGTTGAAGGCGGCGGCCTTGTAGCATTCCGCCAGCGTCGGGTAATTGAAGACGGCGTCCGCGAAATACTCGACCGTGCCCTTGAACGCAAAAACAGCTTGCCCGATGTGCAGCAGCTCAGATGCACCTTCTCCGACGATGTGCACGCCCAGCAATTCTTTGGAATCGGGATCGAAAATCAGCTTTAGACGCCCAGTAGTGTCCCCGCGAATTTGGCCGCGCGCGATTTCCCTGAAAAAAGCGATGCCCACTTCGTAGGGAACGCCCTCTTCGGTGAGTTGCTCTTCCGTTTTACCGATGAAGGAAATTTCCGGAATGGTGTAGATCCCGTAGGGATAGTTCGCGCGGTTGGAATGGATGGGAACACCGAAAGCGTTGGCGGCGGCGATACGACCCTGCTCCATGGAGACCGAGCCGAGGCTGGGAAACCCGATGACGTCGCCGACCGCGAAGATGTGCGGCTGCTTGGTGCGGTAATCGTTGTCGACCGCGATGCGCCCGCGTGAGTCGGCTTCCAGGCCGGCGGCAGCCAGATTCAATTCGTCGACGTTGCCCTGCCGTCCCACTGCATACAGCAGTGCGTCGCCAGACACCTTTTTCTTACTCTTCAGTACGGCGGCCACTCCATTGTCGGGAGTTTCCTCGACGCTTTCGACCTCTTCGTTCAGGCGCATGGTGACGCGGCGGTCGCGCAAATGGTAACAGAGCGCCTCCACCATTTCGGAATCGGCAAATTCGAGAAGGCGCGGACGCTTTTCAATCAACGTGACGCGCACGCCAAGGGTGGCAAAGATGCAGGTGTATTCGACGCCGATTACGCCGCCGCCCACCACGATCAGCGTCTTGGGAATTTCCGGCATGCTCAGAATTTGGTCGCTGTTGATGATGTTGCGGTTGTTAAAGGGAACGAGAGTAGATTCCGCGGGCTTGGTGCCCGTGCCGATGATGACGTTGGCGGCTTCATAGTCCGACTGATTCTTGGAGCACACCACGTGAATGTGTGTGGGGTCGGTGAAGCTGGCGACGCCGGTAAGGACTTCGATGCCGTTGCGCGAGAGTTGCGCGCGAATGACGTCAACTTCGGTTTTGATGACGTGCTGCGCGCGGAAGGAAAGATCGGCCATGGTGATCTGATCCTTCACGCGATAGTTCACGCCGTAGATGTTTTGGTAGTAGAATCCGGAGAGGTGCAGGACCGCCTCGCGAATCGTTTTGCTCGGAATCGTCCCTGTATTGATGGCCGTGCCGCCCACGACTTCGAGCTTTTCAACCAGCGCGACGCGCTTGCCGAACTTGGCTGCTTGAATCGCCGCGCGCTGGCCTGCCGGCCCAGAACCAATGACGATGAGGTCGTACTTTTCCATGGCGAGAGGTCAATCGAGGCGGGAAGTATATCACCCCTAAATAGGTGTAGCCGCAACGGCCACGGTCGCGTGAACGGGTGTCCGCTTGCGCGACACCCGTCCCATAATCGAGCGCGGACTGATGATACTTTTCGCGGTGTCTCCGCGTAAGACGTTCATAATAGGATTGCTATGCAGAGCCCAGGTCGGGCACTCGTTTGCATTTCGACTGACTCTTGAGGCTCGCGGTCTTCTTCCAACGGAGTAAACCGATGCAAAGCTTCTGGCAAGACTTGCGCTAAGCGGCGCGCACACTGCGCAACGCTCCCGCGCAGATCGCGCCCCAGCGTTTCTCTTTGTTGATCCTGGCGAAACCAGTTATTCCACATAGACCATTAAAAGCACTCCGAGAACGACCAGTAGCGTAGGAAAAAGGCGCTCGAAGAAAGGCTGCCACGCAGACGGCTTTTCCGACAATCCCTTCGACAAAGCAATCCCAAATCCCGTCAGCGCAAAGCTGAAATGTTCGGATTGAATTCGCCTCATGACTTGCATGTGATCGGGGCCATTCATGCCCGCTCGATGATCATGAAAAAAGAGCATCAGGGATCCAGCCGCAGCAACAATCGGAAAAACCCAATCGGACCACGCTGCTTTCAGGACCCCTCGTTCGCGCTGCAGCTCGATGAGACCAAGGGTAAGCAACAGAGCGGCAAATATCTTGTGCTGCAAAACTTCCGCGTGGTGAGTAAGTCCGAAGTACCAGCTCTGCGAACCGAAAGGCCAAAGTTCGGTGTCGCTGAAAATAAGGAGGAAAATGCCCGAAGCGAGAAAACAGATTGGCCATACATGGCGAGCAACAGCCCAACGCCGCCGAATGCTTCGGTCGGCCAGAATCAAAAGCCCGGCGGCCAGGACAAGAAACCCCGCTAGATGGTGATTAAACTCACTCTCGCGTTTCCAGGCCAGAAGTGCCGCTTGGGTGGCGGCATCGACGGAGCTCTCCATGGGCATGGACATGGACATTCCTTCGTGCATCCCGTGTATGGCGCCATCTTCCGCGCGAAGAACCAATTGAGGCGCCAAAAGGAAAAGCGTTAGGCCTGATAGAGCGAAAAGTTCAATCCAGACCAATCGACTGACACGCCATCTTCGCTGCCGCATACGCTGCCTATGTAGCCCTACTCAAAATCGCCAATAATTCCCTAGAAGCCGTGGCATGGGAATTCGATTCCGCGGCTCGCGGGAAGTTACATTCGTTTTATCAGGAGCGTTAGGCCTGGCCGGACTGCTCTATTGCCGTCGGTGGGTGCCCTCGGCGATCGAGCCCGTGAGGGTAAGTGCGAGCAGCGAGAAGATCGCGAGAGTAAGAGCAAAGATAATCATGACAGCTCCCTCTTTTTGAGTTAGCACGTGAGTGACCAAAAGCGTCCCTTTGTTTTCAATGGATTAGAAGGAATGCGAGCACGTTGCCTGGGTGGAAAAATAGACAAATGTCACCGTTGGTATACAATTTTTCACGCTACAGTATCTTAGTAATAGTGGTAATAGAACTATCAAGAGTTGTGGCGGCTGGAAGGCGGCGGCGTTCCACTACGAAGACTTGCTTAGCCGGATGGACCCGTCGCCGGTGTGAATCGTCAACGACTGTCCCCCGCCGTTCATCTTCCCGTGGATTTGTGAATTGCTGAAGGTGCCTTCCACCGTCACGGGAATTCCCAAGCTGATGTGCCCATCATTCGTGCTGGCATCGATGTTGGCCTGCAAATCGGCTGGCAGGACCATGTCCACGCTTCCGTCCCCGGTATGGATGCTCCAGCCGCCAGTCATTTTTGAACCAGGTTCGACCCGCGCGTCAATGCTGCCGTCTCCCGTCTTTACATTGAGCGCGTCCAGCCGCCCATCGATCTTGATGTGCCCATCGCCGGAATTGGCGTCCAGGCGGCCGTCGAGGTTACGTGCTTCGATGTGTCCGTCCCCGGTGTGCAG
>WNFP01001060.1_pt1 | contig 23852 bp, 14 predicted proteins | sample 5400201 | NCBI WGS metagenome assembly WNFP01 (sample SAMN13153355, study PRJNA577476) | soil metagenome | isolation source: 115 cm saprolite under Madrone tree | place: USA:California | collected 2016-06-14
CATCGCGAAAACCGATCTGGTCCTCACCGTGCCTCGTCGATTGGCAAAAATGACTGCCAAGATAGCAGGCGTGTGCATTGTCGAACCGCCTCGTGAGATCAAATCCTTTCCCTATTTCATGGTATGGCACCCGCGACTCTCGAGTGAGCCGGCACACGCATGGTTTCGCGAACAACTTCGCGCCGCTGCTCACACAAGTTGAGCCAATCGTCGACCGGCACGTCTAGGAGTGCTGGGAACTCCTGAGCTTGTTTTGTCCCGAGTCGCGGGCAAACCGCAGGTTATCAGCTCGCCCATTGGGGTTAGTACCGAGAAACGCGCTAGTATTGACTAAACCACCGCATTTCGCACATCTTGAACTCGATTTCGTAGACTGTTGGGAAAGACTTGGGAAAGAACTCAAAGTATCAAAACACCAGGTAAATCGCACAGAATCAACTGGCCACATGTCTTTAGTACGTGCTCATAACCCGAAGGTCGTCAGTTCAAATCTGATCCCCGCAACCATGGGCGCTCAAGAGGAAAACCCTCTGAGCGCCCTTTTTGAAATGTCGGTCTTTCGGCGTCCTCCCATTGGAGGTAAGCCATGCCCCTAATCCTTCCATGATCTGAACTGAACCGTACTAACTGCTCTCTTCAAAATCCGCTTCGGGTTCGGGGAGCTTGTCGCCATCTCGCGCGACCCATACATACAAGGTCGGCAGTAAGAAAATACTCAGGAGCAAAGCCCCGACAAGCCCTCCCACGATCACAATGGCGAAGGGCCGCTGGGAATCTGAACCAATGCCACGGGAGAGTGCAGCAGGCAGCAGGCCGAGAGTGGCGACAAGCATGGTCATCATAATCGGCCGAAGCCGGAGGACCGCTCCGTCGATAGCGGCTTGCTCAATCGTGTGACCTCGCAAGCGCAGTTGGTTGATGTATTCGAGCATGATGACGCCGGTCTGAACAGAAACACCAAACAGCGCCAGGAAGCCTACGCCCGAGGAGACGCTAAAGTGCGTACCGGTGAAGAGGAGCGCGAGCAATCCACCAATGGGCGCCATCGCCACGTTTGCAAGAATAAGCACGGCCCATTTGAGGGAGCGGAACATAGTATAGAGAATGCCGAAGATGAGAAGGATGGTTAACGGCACGATAACGAGCAGCCGCGCTTCGGCACGCTTCTCGCTCTCGTATTCGCCTGCCCAGTCGATGTGATACCCTCGCGGCAATTGCAGCTGTGCGTTGATCTTTTGAATTGCCTCCTCGACAGCGCCGCCAAGGTCCCGCCCGCGCACACTGTACTTGATGGCGACGTATCGCTGATTGCCCTCGCGATAAACTTCGGAACCGCCGTCCCGTTCTTCGATCTTGCAGAGCTGAGCAAGCGAGACTCGTTCACCAGAAGGAGACAATAAGCGAATGTTCTCAATAGCTTCCTTCGTGTCCCGATACTGTGGGAGGTAACGCATCACCAGGTCGTAGCGCTGCTCTCCCTGCAACACCTGAGTAAGGGCGGTGCCTCCGACGGCAGTCTGGACGGCATCCTGGACATCCGCGACGTTGATTTGGTGACGTGCGGTTTGCCCACGGTCCACTTGCAGCTCGATGTTCGGTTGACCTAATATCCGAAGAACTCCAAGGTCCTCGATTCCCCGGATGTTGCGCATAATTCCCGCGATCTGGTCGGCCTTCGCTTCGAGTAGCTTGAGATCGTCCCCATAAATCTTCACCGCGAGTTCTCCCTTTACTCCGCTGACCGCTTCCTCCATGTTGTCCGAAATCGGCTGCGAAAAATTCCAGAGAACGCCGGGAATTTTGTCAAGTTCGCGCTGCATTGCGGCGATCACGCGTTCCTTATCTTCATGGAAGACAGGCCGCCACTGTTCTTTCGGTTTCAAATCCACGAAGTATTCCGTATTAAAAAAGCCCGTGGTGTCGGTTCCGTCATCGGGGCGACCCACTTGGCTCGTACACCGAGTGACTTCAGGGAAAGAGCAAAGAACAATGCGCGCCTGGTTCGCAAGGCGGATGCCTTCACTGGGCCCGGTGCTAGGAGCGAGAGTGCCGCGAACCCAAAGCGCACCTTCGTCCAAATGAGGAAGGAATTCAGAACCGATAACGCCACCAAGCGTGAGATAGATGGCCACCACCAAGCCAAAAAGCGCCGCGCCTACCGTCACAAATCGATGCTCGATTGCCCATCTTACGGCGTCTCGATATCGTGTTTTCAGGAATTCCATTACCGGGTTGCGCCATTCGCTCACCCCCTTTCTGAATAGCACGCTTGAGAGAACAGGCGCCACGAGCATGGAAAACAGCAGCGCACCGAGAAGGGCAAAGGCCACCGTCCAGGCCATCGGATGGAACAAACGTCCCTCGACACGTTGCAGGGTGAAGATGGGCAAGTACGCAGTAATGATGATCGCGATCGCGTAGAAGACGGGTCGTTGGACTTCGTGCGCCGCCTCGCGGATGCGCTCCATCGGCGTCTTACTTTCAACTTGAGACACGTCGCGGCAAACAACAACGCAAACGGGATTGTCAGGGCGACGATGAACGCTCCACGAACATTCCCCAGGAACAAAAACAAAATGACAACAACCAAAATGATGCCTTCCGTGAGATTGTGGAGCACGGTATGCGTGGTGTAGTGGACCAAATCACTACGGTCGATGAACGGAACTACCTTTACCCCGGGAGGCAAGATGTGGTCGTTCAGCTCTTTGACCTTGGCATGGATTCCGGCCAATGCATCGTCTGCGTTTGCGCCTTTACGTAGCAGCGCGATGCCGGAAACCACGTCGTCGTTATCGATGATCCTTCCATCTTCGCGATGAATCGCCCGGGCGAACTGGCCCAGCCGGATCTTTGGACCTTGCGAGACAACCGCGATATCTTTCACCCGCAGCGGAGTTCCGCCTTTGGTCATGATCACTGTGTTGGCGATATCTTGTACGTTCCGGACCAGACCCACTTCACGAATATTAATTTGCTGCAGGCCGGCTTCGATGAAGCTCCCGCCGGCGTTGGCATTGTTATTGGTGAGCTGCTGCTCCACTTGGGCGAGGCTTAGTCCGTACGCGATCAGCTTGTTGGGATCGACCCGGACCTGATATTCGCGAGTGGGACCGCCGAAACTGGCGACATCGACGATATCGGGGACCGCTTTGAAGTTCTTTTCGACCACCCAATCTTCGATCGATTTCAGTTCCATCACGTCGTAGTTCGGGTTCGTGCTTTTCAGCGTGAAGAAGTAGATTTGCCCGACGGGACTCCAATCTGTGCCCATCTGTGGCACGACGCCCGGCGGCAGGGTCACTTGTGACAGCCGCTCCAGAACTCTCTCCCGGTTCCACGCATTCTCCTCTTCATCGTCGAAAATCAGCTTTATGTCGGAAAGCCCAAAAAGCGAGAACGAGCGCAAGTGAACCACATGAGGGACGCCGTTCATGGCGACTTCCAGCGGAATACTAACCTGCTGTTCGATTTGTTCTGCGGAGATTCCGGGCCACTGAGTGATGATGTCGACGTAGTTGTTGGCAACGTCCGGATAGGCTTCCACGGGAAGTTGGTGAAACGAGATCGCTCCCCACCCAAGCAGGAGAACGGCGGCTGCGAGGATCAGAAATCGGTTGTCCAGCGAAAAATCGACCAGCTTGCGAATCATTTACTGCTCCACCGTGTTCTGGAAGACCAGCGCATTTTGAACCACTTGTACGCCGGGTTTGATGCCAGAGATCACTTCTTGCATGTTTCCGGCGAGCATCTGCCCGTCCACCACTTCAACGCGCCTGAACTTTTTATCGCCCGCAGGGACATAGACCCAGTTGCGATCGTGCAAATGCAAGATGGCGGTTGCCGGAACGAGCGCATGCGTTTCTTTTTTCTGGCCGTGAAAGGTCGCCGTGACAAACATGCCCACGCGCATAAGGCCCGGATTGCGCACCTCGATGCGCACCTTAGCGGTCCGCAGCGTGGGATCGAGAACGGGAAGCACGTTGTTGATGCGGCCAGTAAATACCTGGTTAGGGTAAGCGTTCAGGCGGACTTCGGCGGTTTCGCCGACATGCACATTTGGAAGATCGTTCTCGTAGACGTCGCAAACAATCCACACGTAGCTCAGGTCGGAAATCGTGAATGGATTAGGGGAGCCTAAACCCGCCACACCCGCTGCATTGGTGACCTGCTGATCGGTAATCACGCCGGAAACCGGAGCGCGAATATCGAGAATCGCGGCGGGATGATCGACGCTGCCGCCCAGCACGCGAAGACGCTCCGTGGTGTTCTCCACGTCCACTTGAGCCTTGTTCTCGACGTCTTCCGCTGTTTGGAAATCGTTCAGGGAGATGGCGCCTTTGTCGTAGAGCAGCTTGGCGCGTTCGAATTGGATTCGTGCGAGCTTGGCGTCAGCTACCGCCTTTCGGTAGTCAGAAAACGCAGTGGACAGGTCCGCGCTTTGCACCCGGAGCAAGAGCTGGCCTTTTTTCACTGTGTCGCCGAGCCGCGCGTGGAGTTCCACGACGCGGCCAGTGGCGATCGAAATGACCGGAACGCTGCGAGTAATGTCCGGAGCGACTGTTCCCGTTACGGTCAATTGTGACGCGGAATCATGCGCAGCCGCCGTGGCCAGCGGAAACTGCTCGGGATGCTCCACCTGAAAGACATTCACATCGTGCTCGCTTTCGACCTTCACCGGAGGAGGCGCTTCCGCTTTCGGATCTCCTTTACTTTGGCCGCAGCTCGCGAGGAACAGTCCTGAACCGAAGAGCAGAGCCGCCGTTCCGAGGCATGCGCGTGTCATCGGATGACCTCGCGTCCCACTGCCTGATTCAATTGGTTTGCTGCATTCAGATAAGAAGCAACCAGATTCAAGTAGTTGACTTGCACACTCCGGTATTCCGCCTGCGAACTCATAAAATCAAGGAGCGATGCCGCGCCGTGTTCGTATGAAAACGCAATCGTATCTCGTACTCTCGAGGCCATGTCCAGATACCGATCCTTATAAGGCTGGAGCAGCGTCAACGTGCTGGTCACAGTGGCGTAGGCGGAATCAACGTCGCTGAACACCTGTGCCTTGGCCGCTTCAGCCAGTTTTGCGCTCCGGTCGATGTCCAACTGCGTCCGCAGCTTTTCGCCCTGGTTGCGGTCGAAAATGCGCAACGGGATGCTGATGCTGGCCCCGGCGGTGTTGATCCCAAAGGGGTTGTTGTTGGATGAGTTGTGCGTATACCACGCGCCAAGAGTTGGATCGGTCGAACTATTGGCAACCGCGAGCTTGTGGTCGGTCTGGGCTTTGTCCACGGCTTGCATCGCGGCTCGCAGGTCGGGCCGTGAGTCCAGAGCGGCCTGGCGAACCTCCTCGAGAGGCATGATCTGAGTTGAAAAGTCGAAGGGACCCGTAACGTCGAATTGCGCTACGGGCGTCCGGTCATTCAACAGCATGAGAAGCAGGATCTTTGCGGTTTCCAAACTCTCTTCCGCGATTTGCATGTCGGATTCGTACTGCACTCGTTGAAGTTCAAGCCGGTCCAGATCCACCCGGGAAATGCCTCCGGCTTTGTAGCGCTCGCGATTTACGTCCAGGACGTGGTCGTAATACGAAAGATTTTCCTTCGCGAGGTCGAGAATCGCTTTTTCTTGCAGGGCCTGTACGAAATCCATCCGCAAAGTAAAAAGGAGCGTTCTCTGAAGGTCAGCCTGGCCGGACACGGCGACTCCTGTGGCCTTCTGGGCGCTTTCGAGGCGCAGTTCGCGCTTGTGCCGACGTTCGTGAAGATAGCTAATGCCTGGTGTTTCATACGTGCCGGCTAACGGCCGCCAGACGCTATTATGAGGAGCGATCTGGGTTCCATCCGCCGTCAGAGTGAAATTCGGATTCGGACGAAGAAACGCCGTAATCTCTTGCGCCTTCGACTCCTCGATCCCAATTTGCCCCGCTCGCAAGGCCGGATTCGCGGCTTCGAATTTGTCTCGAACCTCTTGCCAGGTCAGTGCTTTTTGGGCGAACCCACTTTGCGCCAAAACTGCGCTCGCAAATAGCCCAGTGCACAGACAACTAAAGAAACGTTTCATGAAACCTCCCCGGACTTTCTTGACAGCGACTGAAACGCTGCGCTTGCGCACGCCACTGGCCGTGGCGCGCTGCTACGCGTAGGCGAGAGCTTGATTGACGACGTGTGTCCGGCGCTTTGTAAAGCTGCACTGATGCGCCCGTGCGCGCCAGTCTACATCTTCCCGGCAGCGGGTTTAGATGTGAAGAATGAAGGAGGGTGGAGCTCGACCGAGGAAAGAAACAACTGGACGGTAGGGCAGATTACGAGAAGCCCGCAGAATAAGCAGCCCTGTCACGTTTCGCGGAGAGGAAAACCTGTTGCCCTCTGAGCAATTGCCCGTGGGATAGCGCGAAAGCAGGACGGCAGTGGCGTCCTTAATCTCATCGACAGTGGAAGCCCACGATCTTTCAGAAGTGGCGAAGGCTCCCGGAAATGCAGATGGACTGGTAGCCCTGAAGTTCCCCTGACCATCGTTCAGAAGGACGGCGACAGGTTGGTTCGTCCATGCCGTCGTAATGACGACATCAAGAAAGTTGTCGCCGTTTACATCGCGCGATGTGATCTGGAGTCCACCAGTCGGCGCTGTGATGCCCAGGGTCAGCCGGGATCCGCCGCTCAGTTGGAAGGCGATCCAATAGTGTGTATCCCTGGAGTTGTCTTGCCCGACCTGAACGGTGGCGAGGTCGGGCCGCCTGTCGCCATCAAAGTCTGCTATCGCGAATTGAGAGGTGGCCTGCGGGGAGGAAGCAGCCCCACTCTGAGGAACACCGGGCGCTGCGTTTGAGCAAGATGCGAAGCCCAGGGCCAAGCACAAAAATGCAAATGCCGTACTGACGGCCTTCGACCAAGAGAAATGCATTTGACGCAGCGTTTTCATGAGCCAGCGCTCAAAAATCCCAAAACGATAAACCAGCCTTCAAATCCGCGTGGTCCGGAGCGCATCGCGGTCAACACTGTTAGGATACCATCCGCCTCGAAGACCGCACAATCTTATCCAGTGACGCGTGTACGATTTGATTCACATCCTTCATCACTGAAATGATGCTCCTGCAGGTGAAATGGCCCACTTCCGGCGATTTTCCTGTATTTTGGAGACGCATCGTGAGGGGAGAATTCCATGGAAAAGCAAATGGTCTGCGCAAAGATTCAGGAAGTTGGGATAGTTCCCGCGGTTCGCACATCTTCGGCCGAGGAAGCGCGCTTTGCCTCCGAAGTAGTCGCCAAAAGCGGCATTCCTATCGTGGAAATCACCATGACGGTGCCGGGCGCGATTGATGTTATTTCTTATCTCGTGGAAAACCTTCCCGATGTCATCGTCGGCGCGGGAACCCTCTTGGACCTGGATACCGCGCGCCGCTGTGTGGATGCAGGGGTTCGCTTCCTCACCAGCCCTGGTCTTGATGTAGAGATCGTGGAGTTCGCCACAAAGGAAAAACTGTGTGTGATGGCGGGCGCGTTGACACCCACTGAAGTCACCACCGCATGGAAGGCTGGTTCTGATTTCGTGAAAGTGTTTCCCTGCGCCCAGGTTGGTGGCGATAGTTACATCCGGGCGCTGAAAGGACCATTCCCGCAAGTTCCCCTGATCGCGGCTGGCGGCGTTAACCAACAAACCGCGGGTAATTTCATTCTAGCAGGGGCCGTTGCACTTGGCATAGGCCGTGAGTTGATCCCAAAAGAAGCTCTGCAACAAAGGCAGGAAGGCCGAATTCGCGAATTAGCGCGCAGGTTCCTAAACTTCGTAAGAATCGCTCGCGCCCAGAGAGCTGCTTCTTGACCCGTTGTGACAGCAATTCGAGGAATACCGAATCACTCTAATCCGGATAGGGAGCGCCCGGACGAACAATGCGAATGCGGTGATCGGTGAAGGGCGCGTGCATGTTTGGCAGGACCACAAGGGGCATGTGGCAGGTGACGCAATCCTTCTTGCCCACGGGACAGGGTCTGCCAGGATGATCGCGCGAGGCGTTTTTGGCGGGCGAGAGAATGTGACACGCCAGGCACTTCTCGTCATAGGCGGCTGCATCATGGACAAGCGGCTGGTGCGGGTCATGGCAAGCGATGCATGTAAGGCGCGGGTCGCCGTCACGCCAGCACCGGCTGTTTTCCAGGCGATAGGGTTGGAAACGCACGTTAGCGACGCCGGTAGCGCCCATTTCATAGACGTCGTTCAGCGTGCGATGGCAAGCCCCACAGAAGTCGACGAGGGCGATAGGATTCAAGCGCTTGGGATTAAAGATGGCGAGGCGGCCTTGGGCTTTTTCTTCCTCATCCATCAGGGCGACATGTTTAGCGCCCGGGCCGTGACAAGCCTCGCAAGTCACTCCGGGCATCAGGTGTGAAGGATCGAACCCAGCCGTGGTAGTGGAAGCCGTAGTGTGACAGCCGAAACAGCGCCGTAGAGTGTCCGGATCAATGAGGCGACCCAAGGCGTCCTCAAGATTTGCGGGCGTCTTAGTTCCATGACCTGTGGTGAGATCAAGGCCCCCTATGGCTTTGTAGAAGCTCAGACGACTCTCATAGTAAAACCCGTTCCGCAGATAAATGTAGGTTTGGCCCTTCTTTCCCAGACCAAATGCCCATGCGAGCGTTTCGGAAATCGAGTTGGTGGCGTCGCTGACGGAATACACGCCGCCGCCAGCACTGTTGGTGATCGCGTAGGAATACGGACCGAGTTGCAGAGTGAGATGAAGGTTTTCGTTGAGTATATCCGAGCTACTTGCGGGAGTTGAAGCGTGCGCCATGGGGGTGGTGAGCTGAGAGGCCGTTCGCTTGGCGTGGCACCTGGCGCACTCCGCCGTGCCGACGAAGTCCTGGCGAGAGGTTGAGCCTTTCGTTGGCCACCATCCCGGAGCCTCCGCGCGTTCATCGGTGGCCATGGGGGTCTCGACCCTTTTTTGAGACTGAGCAGCAGTTTGCGGGTGAGCGCGCGGCGCGCAAAGCGCAAGGGAAGAAACACATAGGACCGCCACATGCCATTTCCTTCCGTTCATTTCCCCACCGAATCAGTACCGCCTGAAATCCTGAAATAAGGCTGCCAAGAAACCTCCAAAATGGGCGGCAACTCCGGCTACGATAACACGGGCGTTCGCGGAGAGGATTGAAATCAATATTGCTTGACATTTGAAAATACGATGATTAGACTCCCCGGCAATAGTAGTGAACCGATTTAGCTGAGAGTTCTGGGCTTTTCGCGGATTCTTTTTGGGGTGAAGGAGCGATTCATGAGCCTATCCAAGCTTTCTATTCGGGTGGCGTTGTTGCTGGTTTGCGGGGTGTTCTTTGCCGTAGCGGCGCAGGCGCAGTTTCGCGCTGGCATTGAGGGGACCGTGACGGATTTGACGGGAGCAATTGTTAAAGGGGCTAAGGTTACCGTAACAAGTCAGGAGACCGGCGCTTCACAGGAAGCGACCTCGAATGACGAAGGTTTCTACAGTGTTTCCCACCTTGCGCCCGGACTATACACAATTAATGCCACCTTGGCGGGTTTCAAGAACAAGGTGATCAAAGACGTGCAGGTCAAGGCTGAGGAAACCAGCGGGGTGAACCTGGTACTCGAACCCGGAGCCGCGACGGAACAGGTCGTTGTAAATGGCGATACTCTTCCGACGCTGGATACTGAGGACGCTTCCCTCACCGGGACAATCACCAAACAGCAGATAGAGGATCTTCCGGAATTCAGGGGTGATCCGTTCGAGCTTTTGAGACTGACTCCTGGGGTGTTCGGGACCGGCGCGCGCACTGCCGGGGGAGACTCTGCCAACCTCCCCGGCTATAACGGCCCAGGCGGCTCGGGTCGAGGCATTTTCCAGGTGGAAAATGCCGTTCAGGTCAGCGCGAATGGTTCCCGGGTGGAAGCTAACGGGTACCAGCTCGATGGCGTGAGCACCAACAGCCAGGGCCACGGTGGGTCATCTGTCATCACCCCAAACACAGAATCGGTGAAAGAAGTGAAGATTGAAGTAAGCCCGTATTCGGCCGAGAACGCCAATGGCGCCGGCGCCATCGTTGAGGTTGTTACGCAGAACGGCACGAATAATTTCCATGGGAGCGCCGTTCTGCGGACCCAAAGCCCTGGGCTGAACGCTTTTCAACGCTGGGGCGGCCCGAATGGCGGATCACCCAACCGCGACAACCTGCTCCTGCACAGTTATCTCGGCAGCCTTGGCGGGCCGATCTGGAAGAACAAGGTGTTTGCGTTCTTTTCCTTCGAGCACCTTAAGCTGGCCGGGAATGTGTCCCGGCAGTCTAGTTGGGAAGAAACCTCCCAGTGGGTCGGTAATCTCCCTTCGGGCAGCCTCGGCGCCAAAATTTTCGCCGTTCCCGGATCCGGATTCACGAACCCCAAGATTCTTCCGGTTACGGGCGTTTCAACTGCAAATCCTGATGGTACTGGCGGGACAAGCTGTGCGACCCTCGGATTGTCGGTGAGCACCACGACTTGCCAGGATAGTAGTGGCCTCTTTGGGACAAAGGTCGTGACGGGCGGAATAGATATTGGTAGCAATACGACGAATCCTGGCTGCGACCCCGCCATACCCGGTTATATTTGCAACCCTGTCGGAGGCGGACTTGACGGAAGCCCTGACGTGGCCCTAGTGGAATATGACACCAGGGGCGACAATATTAGCACAACGCAGTTCAATGGCAGAATTGACTACAACGTGACGCAAAAGGACTCGGTTGCGTTCAGCTTATTTACCGTACCGCTGACAAAGACATTCCTTCCGGGTGGATGGGTAGATGGGCGTCAATACAACACTTTTAACACGGACGGCAAGAACGAAACTGCATCGCTGCTCTATACACGCACCATCAATCCCAATTTAATCAACGAAGCGCGCATGAACGTAACACGATGGTATTTCGACGAGCTGAAATCGAACCCCCAGGCGCCGTTCGGCATTCCCCAAGTCACTATCGTACTACCCGGCGACTGCTGTAACAATAAATTCGGCGCCGGGTTCCCGTTTGGGCCCGGCGTTTTCTACCAGACCAAATACGTGTTCCGCGACACGCTGAGCAAAGTTTATGGCACGCACGTACTGAGATTTGGCGGCGAGATTTCCAAAGAGCAAAACACCAACGTGAGCACAGGGGATGCAAGGCCGCGGTATGACTTCAACAATCTCTGGAGCTTTGCCAATGACGCCCCAAATGACGAGGGAGGTATTAGTTTCTTCCCTTGGACCGGTGCCACTACCTACAACCCAAAGACCGGCGTACCGACGGACTTTCGCAAGTATTTCCGTGTTTCGACCTATAGCTTTTTCGGTCAGGACACCTGGAAGCTCAAGCCGAATCTGACGCTGACCCTGGGGCTGCGATATGACTACTTCACTCCACTGGGTGAGAAATTTGGCAATCTGAGCAATCTGGCACTAGGACAGGGAGCTGCTGCCCTGACAGGGGCGAAAATCAAAACGGGCGGGGATTTCACGAACCCGGATCGCAATAATTTCGGTCCGCAGCTAGGCATCAACTGGAGCCCACGGAATACCTTCGGTCATGAATGGAACAACAGATTCGTGCTTCGCGGCGGCGTCGGAGTTGCCTACAACCGAGTGAATGGTTCACAGCTTTGGAATTCTGCGGCAAACCCTCCTTCTTTCGTCAGGGCGGGCGTCGCAGGCAACTGTGCCTTCGATACTGCGTGCGCGGCCAGACAACAGATCGTTTACGCCTTTAGTTCGGGAGGGGTCAAGTCGTTCTCGGGGTATCCTGCAAACCCGTCTGTCAATCTGACTTTTGATCCCACGACGGGCCTGCCGCAGCCGACAAGCCAGTTTTTCACGCCACCGGACATCACCGGCGCTGTGCAGAACCTAGCCACGCCGTACACCTGGCATTACTCGATGGAAGGCGAGTACGACCTCGGACACGACTGGGTGGCTGCGCTAAGCTACCAAGGAAGTCAAAGCCGTAAATACATGCGCTCATTTGACTACGCCCTGCTCGACCAGAGACCCGTCGTTCCTGGCACAACTACACCCCTCATCAATAGAGTCACTATGTTTCGGACCGATGTCAACTCTCACTACAATGCGCTGCTTGCCCGAATGACTCATCGCTTGAGCCATGGATTGTTGTTCACGGGCAGCTACCGCTATAGCAAGAGCGTGGACCAGTGTTCAGGCGACGAGGGCTGCAACCAGACGTACCCGTGGGATCAGCGGTTTGAAACGGGGCCGTCGGACTTCGACGTGACGCACTCTTTCACAGCGAACGCGTTATACGAACTGCCTTTCTTCAAGGGCCGGCACGATTGGCTTTACACTGTGGCTGGAGGATGGAAGCTGGATGCGATCCTGACACTGAGCTCCGGCTTCCCTTGGACCCCCACAACCAACGTTTGCCAGAGCGCGGGAGCAGGCCTTGATCAGCTTTGCGTAACCCGGCCCGCAGCCTATTTGGGAGGGGCTGGTAGCGATTTCAGCACCAGCAACTTCCAAAAAGTGGGGGGGAATTTCCAAGGGTTCTCGACCACTCCAAGCACTTGCACAATGGCTACGTTTTTAACCTGTCAAACCAAGTATTTTACCGTCGTCGAAATTACTAGCAGTGGCTCTATACCAATTCCGGGCGTTGGGAGGAACTCCTTCCGCGGCCCACGATATACGGGATTTGACATGTCCTTCGGCAAGCGGTTTACGTTACCCAAAATGCGCGTGTTCGGCGAGAACGCGGGCTTTGAACTAAAGGCCAATGCGTTCAACATCTTCAACAAACTCGATCTGACGCCCTTCGGCTTCAATAGCGGCAGCACAAACCTGGGAGACTTCCGAAACTGCGATAATGCGGACCCCAATAATCTGTGTCCACCTGGCGCGTTTATTCCACCGGGCTCGAATATGGGTAGATTTTTCCACACAAACCAAAGATTCGGCCAGGCGGCCGGCGCCCTTGGCGGACGCGTGTTTGAATTCATCGGAAGGTTCAGCTTCTAACCCCTCACCCCGGGATAATGGAGCAGAGAATGGGAGGCGGCTTGCCGCTTCCCTTTCTTGTTTTGCAATGGTTTTCTGGACGTCAGGACCTAAGTGGTTGCGAGGAATTCAGAAGGGACGCGCTCGATAGTGCAGGTATCATGGAAGCGAGACCATTTAGGCTTGCACGCATGAGCTTGCGAACGATCCTGACGAGAATTGCGATGCTGCTTCCCGTTGTGTTCGGCCTCTTCAGTTCTTCGGCAATGGCCAGCGCACTCCCTTCTCCCCGAGCTGCCCTGCCCACGTTTCCGCAAAGAACGCTTCCCGATGCGCAGGGCGACGACCCCGCCAAGCATGAGGCTGAGTTGCGTGAGGCCATCCGGCGTGCACCGACCAATCCGGCGTATCTTGCCCAGCTTGGCTCTATCCTTGCCATGCAGAGCAAGCCGGGCGAGGCTGTGCCGTATCTCGAGCGGGCGCTGAAACTGAATCCCGGTGATATGGAGACGAGGCGAACCCTTGCAACGAGTTATTGGCAACTGGGAAAGCTGGCTGAAACGCGTAAGAACCTGGAAATAGTTCTTAAGACTCGCCCCAATGACACGCTCGCCGTGTTGCTTCTGGGAATGGTGTCCGAGGATTTGGGCGACCACGAGCGCGCCGCAGTGTTGCTCGCCGATGTCATTCCGCTGGTTCGCCAGCGTCCGGAGACCATTAACTCCCTGGCACGCGCCTATTACCATCTTGGCCAAACGGACAAAGCGCGAAATACGCTGCAAATGCATGTTGGACACCCTGCCGGCCCGGAAGCTGTTTTCAAGGGAGGCCGCCTTGCCGTGGAGTTCAAAGATTACGACACTGCCGAAAAGATGTTTCTCTCCATCCAGCCAACTTATCCCGATGCCGCCACACTGAATTACAACCTGGCCCTCGCTCAGTTCAGCGCCAATCGTTATGCCGATTGTGAAAAGACCCTTCTGGCATCGATAGGATATGGACACGGAACAGCGGAAGCTTACGCGCTGCTAGGCTGGACCTATCAGAAACAGGACCACCTCCCTGAGATGCTCAAGGCCTTCGAAAAGGCCATTAACATGGACCCCGCCAATCAAACCTACTACATCGACCTCGGCGACGGGCTGGCCGAAAAAAAGAATTATGCGACGGCGATAGAAGTCGCCAAAGAAGCGGCGAAAAGATTCCCATCCTCGTCAAGCGTCTACAGCATGAAGGGCTCCGTGGAATTGAAGATGTACCTGCTCACGGAGGCGTTGAAATCATACTCCAAAGCCGTCGAACTCGATCCCAATAATCCTCGCTCGGTTCTCGGCCTCGCCCTAACACAATGGAACATGGATCGAAGTGATGATGCGGCAAAGGCGTTCGAGGAAGGCGTCCGCAAGTTTCCGCGCGATGGATTTTTCCTTCTGAAATATGCCTTGTTCCTTTTGAATGCGCCCGGGGAACGCGACGCGCAGCAGGTGGCTCGAATCAAAAACCTGTTGAAAAAGTCCGAGGAACTGGATGACTCGATGGCCGAGACTCACTTTCAACTCGGCAATCTTGCGATGCAAGAGAACAAGTACGATGAAGCGCTGAAGGAATTGCAAATCGCCGCAAAGCTCGAGCCGGACCTTTCAAAGGCCCATCTTGCTCTCGCTCGTGTCTATCGGAGGGCAGGACGCACGGAGGAAGCCGAAAAAGAAACGGAGCTCCACAGAAAGCTGAAGGCGAGCGAAGAGCAGAATGCCGACGTCAACGCGGCAATCGGAACACGTCACCCGTGAGAGAACTCTGGATGAAATTCCTTTCTAGTCACAGGAACCGCTCCTTCGTGGTGAAGGAGCAAGTCGGAGTGTGCCTCGTTTTTTTGCTGTGCCTTCTCCCCGTGGCGGCAGCCATAAATTCCGGAGAGATTTTCACGGATGTCACGGACGCGGCCGGAATTACGTGGAAGCAGTTCAGTGGCGAGTCCCCAGACCGCTTCATGATTGAAGCTGCTAGCGGCGGCGTGGCCTTTGTGGACTACGATGGCGACGGGCTGTTGGACATATTTCTCGTCAACGGCGGAGAGACCCCCAAAGGAAAGAGCCCAGGTCCGGTACGGAACGCCCTCTATCACAACTTGGGAAACGGAAAGTTTGAGGACGTCGCCGAGAAAGCCGGCGTCGACCACTTGCCGTTTTACGGCATGGGAGTAGCCGCAGGCGACTACGACAATGACGGCCACGCAGATCTTTACATCACTGGGACGCCGCGAGCGGCGCTCTTCCACAACAACGGCGACGGCACTTTTACGGATGCCACGGAGAAGGCCGGCGTGAAGAACGAGGGCCGATGGTCGGCCTGTGCGGTTTGGTTTGACTACGACCGGGATGGCTATCTCGATTTGCTGGTTTGCAACTACACGCAGATCGACCTCAACAATCCGAGGGTATGCGAATTTAACGGCGTGCGGACGTACTGCGATCAAAAGGTGTATGCGGGAATGCCGCTGACGCTGTATCACAACAACGGCAACGGCACGTTCACCGACGTGAGCCATTCTTCCGGAGTCGACAAGTTCGTCGGCCGCGCTCTGGGCGCGGCAGCTATCGACGTTGATGACGACGGATGGCCTGACCTCTTTGTGGCGCGCGACGCCTCACCGAACCTCCTTCTCATCAACAAACACGATGGCACGTTTGTGGATCGCGGCGATGAAGCTGAAATCTCTTTCGATGAAAATGGTGTCGCCAAGGCGGGCATGGGTGTGGATGCTGGCGACGTTCTCGGAAACGGCCATCCTGGCTTCGTGGTGACAAACTTCAACGACGAATTTCATTCTTTGTTTATCAGTCTGGGGAGATATCCTTTTGAAGATTGGACCACGCGCTCTCATCTGGCGTCCCTCACCAAGTCCTATGTCGGCTGGGGTACTCATTTGTTCGACTATGATAATGACGGGAACCTCGACCTGGCCATCATCAACGGCCACTTGAATCAAGTGATCGAGATGTCTAGGGGCGACGTGAAATACAAGCAACCTTTGCTGTTGCTCCGCAACAATGGGCAGGGCGTGTTTGAAAACATGGTTGTCAGCGCGGGCGAGGCATTTCAGAAGGGTTATAGCGGGCGCGGACTTGCCGTCGGCGATTACGACAACGATGGCGCCACGGATTTGATTTTCACTTCTTTGAATTCGCGGCCTGCCCTGTTGCACAACAATTTGGGCGCGAAAAACTCATGGATTGGCTTTCAATTGGTCGGAACGAAGAGCAACCGTGACGCGATTGGAGCAAAACTCATCCTTCAGGCGGGCAACCGCAGGCTGGTACGTTGGATCACAGGTGGATCGAGCTATCTTTCGTCTCATGACAAGCGGGTTGTATTCGGACTTGGCAAACAGGCACCGGAATCCGTTGATTTGCAGATCGTGTGGCCAAATGGAGAGACCCAGAATTTGTCAGGGTTGAAGCCAGGAAGTTACCATCTCATCCGAGAGTCTCCTTAGCTGATGCTCATTCGAGGACCATCTCGCTTCTACTGGTCGACCCGCCATCCATTGTTGTTCCGCACGGTAGCGCTCTGCGTAGTCGTCTTTTTCTGTCTCACGGCTACCTCTCCACAAGAAAAAACTCCCGCGCCGAATCCATTCGAGCGTATCGCAGCACAAGCGGATCAGGCTCGCGACGCAAACGATTTGGAGAAAGCAATCGTGCTCTACCGCAGAGCGTTGGGGATGCGGCCGGGATGGGCTGAAGGATGGTGGTCGCTCGGGACCATTTTGTATGAGCAGGACAAATATGCGGAAGCTTCGCACGCGTTCCAGCACGTTGTCTCCTTGCGCCCTGACCATGGCAGCGCCAATGTCATGCTAGGCCTGTGCGAGTTTGAACTCGGTCAGGACAACTCCGCCCTTGCTCATATTCAAAGAGGCAGGCAATTGGGCATTCTCAAAGACCCGCAGCTCGCGCGCGTGATGCTGTACCACGAGGGGCTCCTTCTGCTCCGCAAAGGAAGATTCGAGGACGCGCAGGAGGCGCTGTATGTTTTGAGCCGCGACGGCGGCGATGACGGCGAACTGATGCTTGCTTTGGGAATGTCGGCTTTGTATATTTTTCCGGCAAAACTCCCGCCAGACGGTTCCACGGCGCGCGAAGTCGTGATGCGGGTCGGAAAAGCAGAGTTTCTCGCTGCCACAAAGAAATTCGATGAGGCGCGCCAGGAATATGCGAGCGTAGCGGATGAATTTCCGAAAATCGAAAACATTCACTTCGCGTTTGGGAGGTTTCTGCTGGCACTCGGCGAAGTCGATTCGGCGGTCGCCGCATTCCAGAGGCAGATTCAAGCCAGCCCCGATCACGTGCCGGCACGCCTTCAGATTGCCGCTGCCTGGTATCGCGTGAATTCCGCGGGCGCCCTGAAGTATGCGCAGGAGGCGGTCAAACTTGAGCCAAGCCGCGCCTTCGGGCACTACCTGCTCGGCCTGCTCTACTTGGACACCCAGAACTTCGCCGGCGCCATCTCCGAGCTCGAAACGGCCAAACGCTCCTACTCAAACCTTCCACAACTTTATTTCGCCCTCGGAAACGCCTACGCGCGCGCCGGGCGAAAGGCCGAAGCGGTGCGCGTCCGCGCGGTATTTGCGCGCTTGAACGCGAAGAACGAGAAGGAATCCAAGGCCATGTATTACGGAGAAAAACCATCCGGGTTATCAGAGAAAAAGCTTGGTTCCGATACGCCTGGGAAGCCGCGGGAGTGAGGTCTGTAAGCTTCTCGTCATTTCTTTCTTGCATTCAATCGAGTTGAGGACGCCGGCTTGTGCATACGAAATTCGGGAGATGTCAACTGATGACCGCAGTTACCCGGCGTGACTTCCTGAAAGCACTCGGCACTTCATTTGTTCTCCTCAGGAGCTTGGGTGCTCGTCCTTCGCGCTGGTTTCCGGGGACCGTTCCGTCCGGCATTTCGCCACTGGAGGGACGCGCCCAAGCATTGTTTGAGCAGGTCCCGCCTTCCATAAGCGGCATTTTCTGGAAACACGTGAATGGGCGGTCCCCCAGTTACTACCTGCCAGAGACAACGGGTGCGGGATGCGCGTTCCTGGACTATGACAATGACGGCTGGATGGACATCTATCTTGTGAACAGCGGCCGCTGTGACTTCTACGAACCCAACCCGCCGCTTCGCAACGCTCTCTATCGAAACAATCGAGACGGAACCTTTACGGATGTGACGGAAAAGGCGGGTGTTTCGGGCGGTGGCTACGGAATGGGCGCTGCGGTCGGCGACTACGACGGAGACGGTTATCCAGACCTATTTCTCAGTCAATATGGCCGAAGCATCCTTTATCACAACAATGGCGACGGTACGTTTACCAATGTCACGGAGAAAGCCGGGATTGCCGTGCACGGCTGGGCATCCAGCGCCGTATGGTTCGACTTTGACAACGATGGAAAGCTTGACCTCTTCGTGTGCAGATTCGTGGACTTTGATAAATCCAAGAATAAGTTATGCGGCAACGGGCAGTCGGGTGAACGATTTTACTGCGTCCCTCGCGTGTACCATCCCTCGAGAAGCTGGCTTTTTCATAACAACGGCGACGGCACTTTCGCTGACGTCTCCCAGGAATCCGGCATTGCTAAGGTTCTAGGAAAAGCGTGGGGCGTGGTCGCCACCGACATCAATAATGACGGCCTTATGGACCTGTTTATTGCGAACGACACCGCGCCCAATTTCCTCTTTTTGAATCGCGGACATGGAAAATTCGAGGAGGTTGGCCTCGAATCAGGAGTGGCGTTCAGCCAGGACGGCCAGGCCCGTTCCGGCATGGGAGTGGACTCCGCGGACTTCGATCAGGACGGCTGGCAGGACCTTTTCGTCACCAACGTCGATCAGGAAATGTACTCCATTTACCGCAATCGTCATGACGGATCTTTCGACGATCTTGCGGGACCGATGGGAATCGGCAGCACGACTCGCCTCATGAGCGGCTGGGGCGTGAAGTTCTTCGATTTCGACAACGACGGCAACGTGGACTTGTTTATCGCCAACGGCCATCCCGATGACAAGATCGAAGTCCATTCGAATCGCGTAACCTACAAGGAACCACTTTTGTTGCTCCGCAATAGCGGGAAAACGTTTGAAAATGTCAGCGCTTTGGCCGGTTCTGTTTTCTTAGAGAGCTTTGCGGCGCGCGGAATGGCGATTGGCGACTTCAACAACGATGGAGCCGTGGACGTACTCGTTGCGGTCAATAATGATGCGTCTGTGCTACTGAAAAATGTTGCCGCGCGGGGCAACCACTGGCTCGGCGTGCGCCTAGTCGGGAAGAAAGCGAATCCTGACGGAATCGGTGCGCGGATTATATGGCAAGCCGGAGACCTGAAGCGCAGCCGTTTAAAAGTCGGCGGAGGCAGCTATCTTTCGTCTCATGATCCACGCGAGGTTCTGGGAATCGGCCCGCGCACAAAAATTGACAAACTTGAAATTCGCTGGCCGCAACCCAGTGGACGCGTTGAAACGCTTACGGATCTTCCCATCGATCGCTACGTTACGATCGTCGAAGGCTTGGGAATCAAATAACTCAGTGCTTCTAAGCGGAGAACCAGCAAAATCTCACTAGCCCGGGCCGAATCCTGCGTTTTGCATCGCCAATAGTGCTTCCGGATTCTTCATGAAAGTGTTCCAGACCAACTGCGTGCGCTGATTCTCTGCCATTAGTACAGAAATGCCCACATCGATGCCGAGCACATCAGTGTCATACCAATTCGTGAGCGGATTGAAGGCGTCAACGTAACCATAGCGCTGCCAAGCCTGCGGATAATGCCCGCGAATCCACCGCAGCACATGAATCGTATCGGTGAAATCAAACGGCAGTGAACCCGCTGTTGCACAAGGCACTATGCTTCCATCAACCGGTCCAATCGCTCCTCCTTGTGCGGAAGGCCCTCCCCAGGCCACGTATCCGTTCTTGGAGTCTGAGGCGGTAATGCCCCACAGGTCGGCGCTATAATCAGAAAATTGCGGGGCAAGCGAGAGGCAAAAGAGCCGGTGTGCCATCGTGGCTGTGATCGAGTTCTGGAAATAGTCGGCAAATGCATCTTTTTTGTTCCTGAAATCAAACCAAGCGTGCGAGTACTGGTGGACGAACAGCGGGTCTGACCCGGAAATGTAGGAAAGTCCCTGATACTGAATCACTGGTCGCGTCCAGGCGCTCCAACTCGTTGCCGGAATCGCAAATGCTGGGTTGGGCGCGGCAATCGCGAGCAGATAGAGCATCATCAATTCGCTGTAGTGATCCCATCTCGCGATCAGGAATCCCCTTTCCGGCGTCCAGCCCATCGAAAGGGTCGTTCCGCCGTTCAGCATCCAAGCGAAATTCACGGCGCTGTAGATTTGCGTCGCCAGGTTTTGAATCGTTGCGTCGGCAAAATACTGCCGACAGGTGAGCACACCGCACAACAGAATAGCTGTATCGATCGACGACACTTCCGAATTAGGCGCACGCGCCCCCGTGGTCATGTCCACAAAGTGATAGAAAAATCCGTTATTCCCTAGCGGCTGCATCGTATTGGCAAGAAAGCTCAGCGTAGCCTGCACGCGGCTGACGATTGCCGAATGTGGCTGGTAGCCCCTGTGGTCTCCGATGCATAAGGCGGTCAGTCCAAAACCTGTGGAAGCAATGCTTGAAACAGTCCTCGTGTCGTTGCTCGCTGCAAAAGCTCGATCTTTTATCTGACCCGTTGTTGGATCCGCCTGCTCCCAGAAAAAGAGGAAGCCAGCTTTCTCAATTTCCTCGAGAAGTTGATCATCCGTGCCGGGATAGCCATCTCCGGGAGGTGGCGGCGACGACGAGCTTCCCCCACCACAACCTGGCAAGAGCAGCCCAAGGCCTCCCAGCCAAGTCGCTCCGGCAACTTTCGCCATTCTGGTCAGGAGTTCGCGTCTGTGCAAATCCCGCAGGACCCCTCTACTCTCTTGATGCGGATGGAAGCTCATTCCGTTTGGCATTTGGGGCCGGTGCCGTCTGCGAATTGGTTGGATGGAAGCCCGCACGGTCCATTCCGCGCTTGGCCTCTTCATTTTTCATGAAGTGTTCCCACACGAAACCCGTGCGGTGGTTCTCCGCCATCAGCATGGTGATGCCGAGATCGATGCCAAGCACCTCGGAGTCATACCATCCTGTGAGAGGATTAAAAGCGTCTAGAAAACCGTACTTCCTCCAGACCTTATCCCGGTACCTGCCACGAAGATTTCGCAGCACTCGCGCGCAGTCGTCGAACTGAAATGGCAGCGAACCACCTGTCGCGCACGGGACGATGCTTCCATCAATGGGCCCCTGTGCCGGAGGACCGCCCCACGCGGTGTAGCCCTTGACGTAATCGGAAGCGCTGATTCCCCAGAGGTCCTCGCTATAGTCCGGAAAGCGGTCGCGCAACGACAGGCAGAACAGTTTGTGTGCCTTCGTTGCCTTCACGGAATTCTCAAAGTAATCCGCGTAGGCGTCGCGCTTGCTCCGGAAATCAAACCAGGCGTGCGAATACTGATGCGTGAAAATCGGGTCGTTACCCGAAATGTATTCGATCCCCTGGTATTTTATTTTCGGGCGCGTCCAGGCATTCCAAGAACTGGGTGGAATTGGATGTGTCGGCGAACCGATGGCTAGAAGATAGATCATCATCAATTCGCAGTAGTGCTCCCAGCGTGCGTTGAGAAAACCGGATTCCGGATGCCAGCCCATGGAAAGCGTGGGACCGCTATTCAGCATCCATGGCCACTTCACGCGTTCATATATTTTCGTGGCGAGGTCCTTGATTTCCTGGTCGGCAAAATATTGCCGGGCCGTCAGCACGCCGCAATACAGAAGAGATGAGTCGATGGAGGAAAGTTCACACTTCTCCCAGCGCTGCCCGCTATCCATGTGGATGAAGTGATAGAAGAAACCATGCTCGTTGGGCAGATCGTCTGCGAGAAACTTTAGCGTTTTGCGCACTCTTTCGAGAATCTCGGCGCGTTTTCCATATTCGCGGCGATCACCGATGCACAGGCTGGTCAAGCCAAATCCCGTGGCAGCGATGCTTGACATCTTCTTCGAATCGTTTCCGTTGGCCAAGGCACGATCTTTTACCTGGCCGGTGTTCGGGCTGGCTTCGTCCCAGAAGAAACGGAACGCGGCGCGCTGAATCTCGTCAAGAAGCTGTTCGTCGGTTCCTTCGTAGGGCGCGCCTGCAGGCTCGTTGAAAGACTTCTGAGCCTGCATACTGCGGCCCAGCAATGTCGCCAACGGCGTGGCGAGCAAACCCATCCCGCAGACCCTTATTGCTTCTCTTCGAGACAGAAAGCGGTCATCAGTCACGGGAGGATCCTCTACTAATTTGTGATTTGAAGTATCGCTTCGGGGCCATGGCTCGAGTCCGGGCCTACCCACAGGGTGACGCGGGCGGGTTCGACATTAAATTTGTTTTGATCGTCCCAAAAAGCGAAAGCCTCAGCTCCCAGCGCAAACTTCACCGTTCTTGTCTCGCCTGCAGCAACTGTAATCCTTTGGAACCCGCTTAGTGCCCGAACCGGTTGGGCAACGCTGGTGCCACGCAACTGCACATAGAGCTGAACAGTTTCGTCTCCCGGTCGTGTTCCGGTGTTTGTGATTTCGGTGCTCACCGTCACAGCTGGGCTAGCGGCGTGCTCGCCGCCGTGAAGGTCATGATTAAGCGACTTTGCGCTGAGTTGCGTTTGGTCAATCTGCAGTTTTCCGTAACGGAATTCCGTATAAGAAAGCCCATGTCCAAACGGAAACTGCGGGCTGCTTTGCTCGTCGATGTAACGCGAGACAAATTTCTCGTCACCGTTCTTCGGCGGACGCGTCAGGTCAATGTTGCCTGCCGGGCGCCCCGTATTCAGCGCGTTGTAATACAAGGGTTCCTGGCCGACGCTCCGTGGCCAGGTTACCACCAGCTTCCCGCTCGGGTTTGCCTCGCCAAAAATAGTGCGCACCAGAGCGGGGCCGGCCTGCACTCCAGGGAACCACGCAGCCAGCACTGCCGGCACATGTTCAAAGGCCCATGGAAGCGTCAGCGGACGCCCACTGAAGAGTAACAAGACAACCGATTTTCCAGTTGCTACGATTTTTTCAAGTAGCTGCTCTTGGCGTCCCGGCAGCCCCAGATGCGCCCTGGACGCGGCTTCACCGGTCATCTCGGGAGCATTTTCGCCCAATGCGAGGATAACCACGTCGGATTGTTCAGCCGCCTTCAACGCCTCGTTCAATTGCTCATCCGATCCTCCGATAATTTCGGCCCCCTTGGCGTAACGAACCCGGTCTGTGCCAACTCGTTGCGTGAGAGCCGTTCGCAGCGTGATGACGTCTTCGGGCCGGCCTTGCCCGGCCCAGGAACCCAGCATGTCGTTGGGATCGTCGGCCAGGGGCCCTATCAGCGCAATCGTTCTCGTCTCGCTAGAGAGGGGCAAAACTGGCGCTCCGCCCGAAAAGCCCGCATTCTTAAGCAGCACGAACGAACGCTCAGCGGCGGTGCGTGCCAACGAAAGGCTCTCCGGCCGAAGCATGGCGTCGGTCTCTTTCGCTTCGTCAGCATAGGGGCGTTCGAACAAGCCCAGGGCAAATTTCACACGCAGTACACGGCGGACGGATTCGTCCACGGCTGCTTCGGGAACCTGGCCGGAGCGCACCAATTGCACCAAGTTCTCATGATAGAGACTGCTCACCATGTCCATATCCACGCCGGCAAGAAGCGCTCTGCGCGCGGCAGTCGCGCCGTCGTTGGCGATGCCGTGCGCGACGAGTTCCCCGACCGAGGTATAGTCGCTGTCCACAATTCCCTGGAACCCCCACTCCCCTTTGAGAATCTGTTTCAGGGTGAATGGATTGGCAGTTGAGGGCACG
>WNFP01000843.1_pt1 | contig 23844 bp, 20 predicted proteins | sample 5400201 | NCBI WGS metagenome assembly WNFP01 (sample SAMN13153355, study PRJNA577476) | soil metagenome | isolation source: 115 cm saprolite under Madrone tree | place: USA:California | collected 2016-06-14
AGCAAGGCAGGCGCAATCCGGCTGTCATTCCGCGGCGTTATTTCTCAGCCAGCAAGGGCTCCTCGTCCGGCGAATATACCAGCACCGTCCGTCCCATGACTCCGGCCGCCAACTTCCGCAGGGTGTAGCGGAATGGCCGGGGCGGCATTCCGCTGGAAATTGCTTCCAGCCGGTAAAACGCGTCCTGGTAACGCACGGTGCGCGGTGGATTCCAGTCTGGCTTTTTCCGGCTGGCGCGAATTTCCAGGAATTCATCCGCTCCGCTGCCGCTGAGGAAAAGCTCATCGGGAACCTGCGGAAGCCGCTCGTACACAGCTTTTTCTCGAATGGCGTCAATGTAGGAGGAAAAATTCCCCTGCGCATAGCCGGCAGCCTGCGCCGCGCCTTGCGCGCTGCGCCCGGAGATTTTCGCGATGATTTTATCCAGCAGGAACAGCGGAAAAGTTCCCAGATTTGTTTCCGTGAGCGCCGCTCCGACTAACCGCACACTTCCCTCAACCCCGGCATACGCAAGCAGCCACGTCAGCGGATGCGTCGCCCAAATCAGCAGCCCTGTAAAGCCGATCTCCTGGTCCGTTACCCTCGGCCCCATTTTTCCGGCGAGCGCCGAATCCAAGCCGCGGTTCACCAGTAGCGTCATGAAGTACGAATACCAATACATCAGGGCTACAAGCGCGATCACAGCTTCTCCGAATCCGCTGAGGACAGTCGCTCTGCGCCAGTCCACGATGGAAGCCGCAGGCAGCGACTTACGCCACCTTCGCGGGAGCAACGCCAGCAGCGGTCCAAGAAGATAAGTCAGCACGGGAAAACAGCCTCACACTCATTTTATGAGATGCTCTCGGTCGTTTTCCTGCTGGCGCCGGAATAGAGCGAATGAGTAATCACCGGCGACCACTAGGACGGCGTCCCCGCAATTCGGTACACCTGAGCGTCCAGAAAAACGCGGAACAGCTCAGCATCGATCTCCTCTTCACGCACGCAAAGTTTCAAAATGTCCAGCGCGCGATCGGTCGGAATCGCGCGTTTGTAGGGACGGTCCGACGCCGACAGCGCGTCGAAAATATCGCAAATCGTCATCATCTTGGCCTGCACAGGAATCTGCGGCGCGTTCAGCCTGAACGGATAACCTTTGCCGTTTAACTTTTCGTGGTGGGCGCGGGCGATCTCCGGGATGGCGCGGAGTTCCGGCGTCCACGGGATCTGTGCCAAAAAATTGAGGCTATGCATCACGTGCGATTCGATTTGCAGGCGCTCGCCTTCATCCAGGCTGCCACGGGCAATGGAAAGAAACTGCACTTCCTCCGGCGACAGGTACGGACGCTCCGTCCCTCGCGGATCGCGATACGTTTTCTTCGCAATTTCCGTGAGCACCTCGAAATCCCACGAAGGAAGAAGCGTCGGCTCGTTGGCCTTGGCGATGAATTCCGCGCAGCGGTCCAGTTCGCCCCGCAGCCGCCGCAATTCTTCGTCGAGCAGGCGCAAGCGCTCCCCGGCTTGTTTTCGCGAAAGGGTTTGCAGGGCTTCCACTTTCTGCTCGGCCACGCGCGCCTCAGCGTCTCGCCGGATGTAGTCGAAGCGGTCGAGCACGCGCACAAAATGCGGCGGGTAGAGTTTCTTCGCTTTTACCAATATTTCTTCGCGCACGCCCACTTTTCCAAAATCGTGCAGCAAAGCCGCGTAGCGCAACTCCTTCATCTGTTCGCGTGAAAACCGCAAGTCTCCGTATGGGCCGCGCGGCTCGCGGTCCACCGCTGCGGCCAGCGCCACGGTCATATTGCAAACGCGCTGCGAATGGCCGGACGTCGTCGGGTCGCGCTGCTCGATGGCCTTCACCGCCGCGTTCACGAATCCGTCGAATAGGTTCTCGATGTCTCGATACAATTTCGAATTTTCGTAAGCCACGGCCGCCTGCGAAGCCAGCGATAATCCCAACCGCACGGCACGCTCCGGAAACGGGTGCACCCACCGCCGCACTGCCCGCGGATCGGCCAGGGTCGCCTTCGCGTTGCGCTTGCAATTGATCAACTGCAGCACCCCGAGGACTTCGCCTTTCCCGTTTTTCATCGGCAGGGTAATCAGCGAACGCGTGTGGTAGCTGGCCTGCTGATCGAATTTCGCATTGAAGCGAAACGGCCGCGCTTTCGGTATGCGGTACGCGTCGGCCAGTTCAATCACCTGGCCGTGGAGCGCGCTATACCCGGCCATCGAATTTTCCGTCAGTGGAAGCGTGTGTTCGCTGAAAGGAAACTGCACGCTGTCGTTTTGCGTCAGCTTGAAACGCAGTTGCGGATCGCGCAAGCCTTTCTCGGCGGAAGCCCCGCGTCTCTCCACGAGATATAACGAGCCGGCATCTGCCGCCGTGATTTCCCTGGCTTTTTTCAGGATCAGATCCAGCAACTGCTCGACATCCCGGGTTTCGGATAGGGCTATACCCAGGCGATTCAGTTCTTCGAGTTCACGCGTGGCTCTCGTCGCGCTGAGCGCCGTTTTTCGGGCCCGTGGGACACTCTGACGCCGCGATTTTTTGGTTCCAGCCATGACCGAAGGGCGATGAGCCGCAGAGGCCGGGCGCTCCGGGCAGACCGGAAGTATAACGAAAGCCTGTCCGGCTGGCACGCAGTGTGTGAATTGCAGACCGCCTCGAATGCTCCTAAACCAAAGAGGACGAGCCACTTCCTCCGTTTTCTCTGTATCGAAAGAGCGAGTAATCAGTAGGGTTCAAAGCCTTTCGCGGGCCTTGGGGCTCTGTTAGCGTTGGAACAGAGTTGCCCGTTACAGGTGTGGGCAGGGGTGTAGTTTCACGGGGGCGAGGGGAGTTCGTGTGCGAATCGTAAGTGGCGGCGTGACCGACCAGGGTCGCGTGCGTACCAACAACGAAGACTGCTACCAGATCGTTGAGCCGCTGCACCTTTTTGTGCTTTCCGATGGCATGGGGGGCGAGGCTCACGGTGAAATCGCCAGCGCCATGGCGGTGGAAACCGTCGTGAAGCACTGCCTCGATATCGAAGCTAATCCTGCGGCAAAAGTCGTCGGCGCTGCGGAGCCGAAGTGGAGCGCCCGCACAAAACGCCTTTCAACGGCCGTGCATTTGGCCAACAGGAATATTTTCAAGTCCGCCGAAGAGAATCCCGATCAGCGCGGCATGGGCGCAACGCTGACAGCTGCGTGGGTGGATGGCGCTAAACTTAGTATCGCTCACGTCGGCGACAGCCGAGCCTATTTGCTTCGGGGCGGCAGCCTGCTGCAACTCACTCGGGATCACTCTCTAGTCGCTGAACAGGTGCGGCGCGGAATCCTGACCACCGCCGAAGCCGAAGAAAGCGACATGCAAAGCGTCCTGCTGCGCGCGCTTGGTGCGCAGGCGGAGATTGAAGTGGACGCCGAGGAGCACACGCTTTTCCCGCGGGATGCCTTGCTGCTCTGTTCCGATGGACTGACGCGCGTGGTCACTGAACCCGAAATCGCTGGAACGCTGCAGGCGGAGACGGACCCCGTGCAGGCAGCGGGAAAACTTGTCGCGCTCGCGAATGAACGCGGGGGCCCGGACAACATTACCGTCGTGATTGCCCGATTCGAAAAAGAGGCCAAGGGGTGGTTTTCGTGGTTGCGCAGTGGAGCGCGAAAAAATCCTGATTCCAATGGTTCCGCTGGAGGAAATTGAGATGCCGAAGCTCAGCCTCATGTTTGACAACAAAATCGTGAAAGAGGTGTCCGTGGGCACCCGGCCTGTAACCATCGGCCGCTCTCCGGACAACGACATCCCGGTGGACAACCTCGCGGTGTCCAACCATCACGCGAAAGTCTATTTCGAGGCTGGACGCATGGTCGTTGAGGATCTCGACAGCCTCAACGGCACTTTCGTGAATGATCTCCGCGTCGAGCGCGCTACTTTGCACGACGGCGACAACATTCACATCGGCAAACACAGAATCAAAGTGGACACCAGCGGCGACGCGCCTATTCCATGGGACTCCGGCCGCAAAACCGCCGCGCCTCGCATTGACGAAACCATGGTCCTGGATACCAAGGAGCGCCGCCAAATGCTCCAGCAGGCTGCGGCCATGGGCGAATCCATGCAGTTTGCCGGAGCGCGCATGAAAGTTCCGACCCTTGTGGTCCTCAACGGCAATACCGACCAGAAAGAGTACGTGCTGACCAACAAGCTCACGGTCATCGGAAAATCCCCGATGGCCACGGTCCGCCTGAAGGGCTGGTTCAAACCGCAGATGGCCGCGCAGATCAATCTCCGTGATGATGGCTTCTACCTCGGTCCCGGCGACAAGGTTCCAACAGTCAATGGCAGCCCCATTTCCGGCCCGTTGCGGCTGAACGATGGCGATCTCGTCGAAGTCTCCGGCGTCCGCCTGAACTTCATCTTCCGCGAGTAGCACCCGGCGCGAGATGGCGGCTCCGTCAGAAGGCTTCTGGCAGCGGCGGGGCGCTCTCGGCCTCTACGAGCTGCTTCTGACGTGGTGGCGGCACCGCGTCTCGTTTCTGCTCAGCCTTTCCATTACTTTTCTGGCGCTCGTCTTGTATGTCTTCACGTTTGTCGGTGAGCGGCCGACGCCCATTTTCGAATTTGTCCAACGCCTGGAACTTGCCACGCTGGACACGCGCTTCCGTTACCGGCCTGCGCGTTTTTCGCATCCGGACCCTAAAATCGTCGTCATTGACATCGACCAGCGCGCGCAGGAAGTCCTCGGCCGCTGGCCCTTCTCCCGCGCAAATTTCGCTCGCACGCTGGACGTATTACGTGACAGCGGAGCCAAAGTCGTGGGCTTTGACATCACCTTTAGCAAGCCGGATCAATCCGCGGCTCCGATCCGCGCACTCTGGGGGGAATTGGAAGCGCGCAAGAATCGCGGAGAGCCGGTCGATCCAAAGCTGGCCGCCGAAGTTCAGCACCTCGCTGCTTCCTACGATGCTGATAAACAATTCGCTGCTTCGATCCAGCGCTTTGGCCCGGTCATTCTCGGCAACTACTTCCTCTTCACGGATGCGGATCTTCGCGGCATGGAAGCCTCGACTCTCGACGCTTACGCCAATCAGATCGCGCTTTTTGCCTATCCTCCGGCCCATCCGCTCCATCCTGATTCTCAAAAACAGGAAAAAGTCAGAATGCTGGAGGCGTTTTCGATTGCGGGTCTTTTACCCCAGGGAGCCGAGGCCAATCTCGATCAATTGACTTCCGCGCTCAACGGCGATTTCTCGTGGACCGGTTTTTTCAACGCGCCCCCCGATGCGGATGGCATCGTACGCAGGGCCACGCTGGTTCTACCGTACGGCCGTTCGAAAAATCCTGACGAATGGGACATCTACTCTTCCCTGGACTTGATGACCGCTCGCGCATTCTTTGGTCCAGAGGCTCAGGACATGAATCTGGTGTACGGCCCGCAGGGAATCGTCGAAATTCGATTTGGCCAGGCACTTCGCATTCACCCGGACGGCCGTGGCCAAATGATGATCAATTATCAGGGCCCTGCGAGCACTTTCGCGCACTACTCGATCGTAGACGTGCTGCAGAAAAAGTTTGCCCCGGGCACTTTTGAAGGAAAAATTGCCTTGATCGGCGCTACTGCCACGGGGATTGGGGACCTTCGCGGGACTCCTTACGGAGGTACGGACTATCCAGGCGTGGAAATCCATGCCAACGTCATTGACAACCTCCTAAACCAGCGCTTCCTGAAACACGGCTTCCGGCAGGCCCTCACGGACACTCTGCTGATTCTCTTTTTCGGAATTCCCCTGGGAATCTGGATGGCCCTCGTTCCGCCGCGGTGGATGTGGTTCGGTGTCGCGCTCCTTCTGCCGATGATCGCGCTAGATTTCTGGGCCTTCCTTCATGGCTGGTGGTTGAACCTTATCGTTCCGGCTTTAACGCTGTCTACCAACGTCCTTCTTGTTTCCCTGTACCGCTCGCTGTTCGAGGAGAAAGAAAAACGCCGCGTGCGTTCCGCATTTGGACAGTACCTCAGTCCTGAAGTGATTCGCCGTTTGCTGGTGAATCCGCGTCTTGTCGAACCCAAGAAAACCGACATCACGGTAATGTTCAGTGATATCCGCGGATTCACTACCATTTCCGAAAAGCTGGACGCTCAGGACCTGGCGCTCTTCCTCAATCAGTACCTCTCGGACATGACCGGCCTTGTTTTCGATAATCACGGCACGCTCGACAAATACATCGGCGACGCGGTGATGGCCTTCTGGGGCGCGCCGTTCGAAGAGCCGGGCCACGCCGCCAGAGCCTGCAATACCGCTTTAAAAATGATGGAGCGCGTCCGCGAGATGCAGAAGCAATGGGAAGCCGAAGGCAAGCCGCACCTCGACATTGGAATCGGCCTGAATACCGGCGTAGCCAGCGTCGGCAACATGGGCTCGGCGCTCCGCTACGGCTACACCGCCCTCGGCGACACCGTGAATCTCTCCTCGCGTCTGGAAGGGCTGAACAAAGACTACGGCACGCACATCCTGGTCAACGAAACCACCTATTCCGCCGTCAGGGGCGACGGCTTCGTTTTCCGCGAACTCGATCTCATCCGCGTGAAAGGCAAGCTCCAGCCAGTCACGATTTATGAACTCATCAGCCGCAGCGGCGAGAATTCTGTCTACGGCAGCCCCGACGAAGTGGGCATTCGCATCGAGCTCTTCAAGCAGGCGCACCAGCTCTACGCCGAGCGCTGCTGGGAGCAGGCGCAGAAATCCTTCCAGATCATTCTCGACAAGTGGCCCGATGACGGCCCTTCCCGCGCCTATTGGAAGCGCTGCCAGGAATATCTCTTCGATGAGCCTCCCTCCGGCTGGGACGGCGTCTTCACTATGACCCATAAATAGCGCCTCCGAGACCGTGCTTTCTTGCTCACTGGAGGCTTACCTTTTTGCCCTGAATCGGCGTCCAAATTGGATGGAGGGTTCCATGTGCCATGTGTCAGAATGTGCGCATCGAATTGGGAGGGGAGCCAGGTGGGAGCAATGGCTTTCCATGGTTCTAACTGGTACGGGGTGTGAGACTTAATTCGCGCAGTGTGCGATTTGGAAGCGCAAGGGCGAGTACGTCCGATTCAGGTCGGATTAAGGCAAAGCCAAAAACTGCGGCCCGGAATCGCAGCCTAGTCAGGGCCGTACCCAAACAAACGTCCCCAGGAATCTAAGTTGAATTGGCAGTGAACAGGCGGCCCGATTGTCATAGTCGGGAGTTGCCAATGCAAGAGGGCGAAGTAAGAGTTTATGTGGATTGTCCGATTAGCGCTTCGCAGGCCATACACGTTCGTGGTGATGGCGCTTGCCATTATCCTTCTGTTTCCAGTCGTGTTGCTGCGCACTCCAGTGGACATTTTCCCCGACATCAATATCCCGGTCATTTCTCTGGTCTGGACCTACACCGGCCTGCAACCTCAGGAGATGGAGCAACGGATCACCTCCAACGTAGAACGCGGGCTGCAGACTCTCGTTAACGACGTTGAGCATATCGAGTCGCAATCGTTTAATGGGATCGCGGTGATCAAGGTTTACTTTCAGCCAAACGCGAATATCCAAACCTCGCTCGCCCAGACAGCTGCCATTTCACAGACATTTCTGCGGTTCCTCCCGCCCGGAACCACACCGCCGCTGGTGATCATCTATTCGGCTTCAACGGTGCCGGTGATCCAGATCGGCCTGACGAGCGACACGCTGAGCGAGCAGCAGCTATTCGATTTCGGAAATTATTTTATTCGCACGCAACTCGCGACAGTACCTGGCGCCGCCACGCCGTTCCCGTACGGTGGCAAGCAGCGCGTGGTCAGCGTGGATATTGACCCCTCGGCGCTGCAGTCCAAGGGGCTTTCAGCTGTTGACATCGTAAACGCCGTCAACGCGCAGAACCTGATTCTGCCCGCGGGCACGGCGAAGCTGGGGACGCTCGAATACAACGTAGAGATGAATGGCAGCCCGCAAACGGTCGCGGAGCTCAACGACCTCCCCGTTAAAACGGTTAACGGCGCGACAATTTATATGAAGGAAGTCGCGCATGTGCGCGACGGATTTTCCCCGCAGACCAATGTGGTTCTGTCCAATGGACAGCGCGGCGTGCTCATGAGTATCTACAAGACGGGCAGTGCTTCGACTATCGCAATCGTCGAGGGCGTCAAACGCATGCTGGAGTACAACAAAGGCTCGGTCCCCGAAGGCATGCGCATCTCCATGTTTTTCGACCAATCGCTCTATGTGCGCGCCTCGATCCAGGGGGTCATCCGCGAAGCGATTATCGCGGCCTGTCTCACGGCGGTGATGATTCTGCTGTTCCTGGGCAACTGGAAAAGCACGCTGATCATCGCCGTCTCGATTCCATTGTCCATTCTGGTCAGCATCCTTTGCTTGAGCGCCCTGGGCCAGACCATCAACATCATGACGCTGGGCGGGCTCGCGCTGGCGGTCGGCATCCTCGTCGACGACGCCACTGTCGAAATCGAAAACATTAATCGCAATCTCGCCATGGGCAAGGAAACGGTGCAGGCGATCCTGGACGGCGCGCAGCAGATCGCCGTGCCCGCTTTTGTTTCGACGCTGTGCATCTGCATCGTCTTCATTCCGATGTTTTTTCTTTCCGGCGTTGCAAAGTTCCTGTTCGTTCCGCTGGCGGAAGCCGTCAGCTTTGCGATGCTGGCTTCCTACATGTGGTCGCGAACCATCGTGCCTACACTGGCGATGTATCTGTTGAGTTCGGAGGACGAATATCACGCCGAAGAGCACGTCGGCGAAAAGATGGGTTTCTTCCGCCGCTACCAGCAAGGTTTCGAGGGCCGTTTTGAAAAGTTCCGCGAAGGGTATCGCGGAGCGCTGGGAGCCGCGTTGCGCTCGCCGAGGCTCTTCTCCGTATGCTTCCTGGCCTTCTGCATATTCTCCGTCCTTCTCGTCGGCGTGCTCGGGCGTGACTTCTTCCCGAAAGTCGACGCCGGGCAGATCCGGCTCCACATGCGCGCCCGCACCGGCCTGCGCATCGAGGAGACGGCGCGGCTGGCCGATCAGGTCAACGGCGTCATTCGCGACACTATTCCCAAGGAAGAGCTCACTACGGTCCTCGACAATATCGGGTTGCCTTACAGCGGCATCAACCTGACTTACAGCAACGCGGGAACAATCGGCAGCTCGGATGCGGAAATCCTTGTCCAGTTGAAGGAGACGCGCGGCAAGCCCACCGGAGCGTACGTCAACGATTTGCGGGAAAAGCTTCCGCAGCGTTTTCCCGGCGTGCAGTTCGCATTTCAGCCGGCGGACATCGTCACGCAGATTCTGAATTTTGGCACGCCGGCGCCTATCGACGTGGAAATCACCGGGATGAACCAGCGCGGAAATTACCTGGTCGGGGAAAAGCTGGCGAGCGAGTTCCGCCACATTCCCGGCGCGGTGGACGTCCACGTTCAGCAAGCTTTCGACAACCCCACCCTGTACATGGAAATTGACCGCGCGCGCGCGCAATCCGTCGGAATGCAGTCGCGCGACGTGGCGCAAAACGTCCTTGTTTCACTGAGTTCCAGCTTCCAGACCTCGCCAGCCTTCTGGCTCGATCCGAAAAATGGCGTGGAATATTCTGTGGCGGTGCAGGAACCGCAGTACCGCGTGGACAGTTACCAGGCGCTGCAAAATACGCCCATTAACGGGAGCACTCCAGGCTCGCGGCCGCAGATTCTGGGAAATCTGGTCACCACCTCGACTACGGCAAGGCCCGCTGAGATTTCGCATTACACGACGCAGCCGATGATAAACGTGTACGCTTCGGTGGATGGGCGCGACCTCGGCGGCGTGGCTGACCAAGTGGAGAAGTACGTTGCCGCGGTCGAAAAAGATTTGCCAAAGGGCAGCCACATTGCGATTCGCGGACAAGTGCAGACCATGAAGAGTTCGTTTGAGGGGCTGGGGATCGGGCTGCTTGGCGCGATTGTGCTGGCGTATCTGCTGATCGTCGTCAATTTCCAGTCCTGGCTGGATCCCTTCATTATCATTACTGCGCTGCCGGGCGCGCTGGCCGGCATTTGCTGGACGCTGCTGCTGACGCACACGACGCTCAATGTGCCGTCCCTAACCGGCGCGATCATGTGCATGGGCGTAGCCACGGCGAACAGCATCCTGATGGTTTCCTTCGCACGCGAGCAAATGGAGGAAGGCAAGAGCGCTCACGATGCGGCCATCGAAGCCGGTTTTGTGCGCATCCGCCCCGTGCTGATGACTGCGCTCGCGATGATCATCGGAATGGTGCCGATGGCCATGGGCCTCGGCGAAGGCGGAGAGCAAAACGCGCCGCTTGGCCGCGCGGTGATTGGCGGGCTGGTCTTCGCCACGTTTGCCACGCTGTTTTTTGTGCCGTGCGTTTTCTCCATGATTCACGGGCGCCGCGCGCGAAGAGCAGAACGGCAGGAGCCGTTCTCGCCGGCAACGGCTTGAAATTTTTCGAACTGGAAGTCGAAACTCAGTTGGGGTAATGATGGAAGGTGGAGTTGAGATGGACACTCTAGATCAAGAGCGGCCGCGCGAAAAAGGAAGCCGTATATTCACGATTCTCTTTTTAGTCGTGATCGTCCTGGTGGTGCTCGGAGCGCTGACGCTCTTCCAGCGCCGCGCCCAATATCAAGCGCTCGCCAAGGAAACCGAAACGCTGGCAATCCCCACGGTTGCGGTAATGCACGCCGCCGTGGAATCCACGGAAGAGGACCTTGTCCTTCCCGGCGCGATGCAGGCCTATGTTGAATCGCCCATCTATGCGCGCACCAACGGGTATTTGAAAAAGTGGTATCACGACATCGGCAGCCGAGTCCGCCAGGGCGATTTGCTCGCGGACATTGACACCCCGGAAGTGGATCAGCAGTTGTCGCAGGCCCGCGCCGACCTCAACACCGCGCAGGCCAACGCCAATCTTTCGAAGATCACTGCGGCGCGCTACCAGGAACTCATCAAGACCGACGGCGTCTCCAAGCAGGAAGTGGACAACGCTGTCGGCGATCTGGAAGCCAAAGTCGCCAACGTCAAGTCCGCGGAAGCCAATGTGCGCCGGCTTGAGGAACTGGAATCGTTCAAGCATATCTACGCGCCATTCGGCGGCGTTATCACCCGGCGCAGCGTGGATACTGGCACGTTGATCAACGCGGGGAACGGCGGCGCAACGCAACAGCTCTTTTCCCTTGCGCAGACGGATCCTATTCGCGCTTATGTCAGCGTCCCGGAAGCCTACGCGCCTTCCATTCGGGCGGGGCTCGGCGCTTACCTAGAACTCACGCAGTATCCCGGCCAGAAATTCGAGGGCAAAGTGGTCCGCACGGCGGAGTCGATCGACCCCGGCACGCGTACCCTGCTCACGGAAGTGGACGTTCCAAACCACGCAGGCGCGCTGCTCCCCGGCGGCTACTCCCAAGCGCACTTGCAAGTGAAGGTGACCGGAGCACGTCTCGCCGTTCCCGTGAACGCGCTGCTATTTCGTTCGGAAGGTCTTCGCGCCGTGGTGGTAGACGCCAATCACAAAACGCATCTCAAATCACTGACCATCGGCCGTGACTACGGCACCACTCTCGAAGTTCTGCAAGGACTCGATCCGAATGACTGGATCGTGCTGAATCCCGCGGATTCCCTCGAAGAAGGGCAGGAAGTCCACGTGAAGGAAATCACCATGAACCGCCCGCCAAGCCAGCCGACCGCACCGCCAAACACAGCCCCAGGGGCCAAGAAACAATAATGAGTCGCACCAGGCAATTCCCCGCTCTGGTCGGGCTTGCCCTTTGTGCCTGCATCGGCGGATGCACGGTGGGGCCTAACTACCAGCGCGTGACCGCACCCGTGCCTGCAAAATGGGACGTCTCGGAACCGTGGAGAGAGAGCGCCCCGAAAGATGGTGTCGCCAAAGGCGAATGGTGGAGCGTTTTCCACGATGACGAATTGAGCGCGCTCGAAAAACAAGCGCTCGATGCCAATCAGACCATCAAAGTTTCCGCAGCGCGATTGGAACAAGCCCGGGCATCTGCTGGAATTCAAATTGCCACGCAATTCCCGAACGTGTCTACGGGTCCGAGTGTGCAACGCCAGCGCCTCTCCGGCAATCGCCCCACGAGCAGCAACTTTCCCACGACCGGACCGGTTTCGCAAACCAACATAACTCTGCCATTCACCGTCGGCTATGAAGTGGATCTTTTTGGCCGGCGCCGCCGCAGCATTGAGGCAGCGCAAGCGTCTTACCAGGCAAGCGCGGCCGATCTCGAAAATGTTCGTCTGGTGATCACCGCGGAACTTGCGGGCGACTATTTCACGCTACGGCAGCTTGATACGGAGTTGGGAATTCTGAATCGCACTGTGGAGAATCTGCAAAAAGGCCTGCAACTCGTGGATTCGCGTCATAAAGGCGGCGTGGCCTCGGGACTCGACGTTGCGGAAGAGGAAACGCTCCTGAATACGACGCGGACTCAGGCCATCCTGCTCCAACAACAAAGGAAACAGTTTGAAGATGCCATCGCCGTACTCATCGGAAAGCCCGCCCCGGACTTTCATCTTTCAGCCGGGGAATTGAAAGACGTACCGGTGGCGCTCGATGCAGGACTACCTTCGGATCTGCTGGAACGGCGGCCAGACGTTGCGGAAGCCGAGCGGCAGATGGCCGTGGCAAACGCGCAAATCGGAATCGCCCGCGCTGCTTACTACCCTTCCTTGAATCTGTTTGGAAACGGTGGCTGGCAGGCCGCCGATATCGCCAAGCTGGTAAATGTGCAGAGTACGTTCTGGGCAGTAGGCGCCAACGTCGCGGAAAGCATCTTCACCGGCGGAGCGCGGCGCGCGGAAGTGCACTTCGCTAAAGCGGGCTACGACGCCAGCGTGGCCGCGTACCGCGACAGCGTTCTGAACGCCTTCCGCGAAGTGCAAGACGACGTAACCGGCTTGACCGTGCTGGAGCAGGCCAACCAGTCGCAACAACAGGCGGTCGATTCGGCGCGGCGTACGCTGGACATCGCCAGCAGCCGCTACACCGGCGGCCTGGTCAACTATCTGGATGTCGTCAACGCACAACAGAATCTCCTGAACAGTGAACAGGAACTCGCCGTGATTCACGGTCAGCGCCTGGTGACAAGCGTGCTCCTCATCAAAGCTCTGGGCGGCGGCTGGGATGCTTCAAGCCTCTCTGTAGTCCAGGTCAAGCCAAAGCTGAAAGACGTTGTCGCACCATAACACGGTGACTGCGTTGATTGGAGCGCGGTTGATTTTCTTTTCTTCCCGCACTTTCGGTCAGGGATTGCCGGTGTCGTGCAGCGAAACCACGCGGCCATATTGTGAAGCCCGGCTGAGGCGGTCAAACATCTGGTACGCAGCCGTCGCGATTCGAACGATGGCGTCCCCTCCCTCTTTTTCCCGGCGCAGGTAAGTCGTCATCACACTGATGGCGAACGGGCGGTTACCGGTGAAAACGATGCCGGAATCGTTACGCACTCCTTCCAGTTCGCCGGGCTTGTTGGCGACGCGCAGATCTTCCGGCAATTCCCGCGGGATATAGCTCTCTTTGTGCACGCTGAGGAGAGCAAAAAAATCGCCGGTCATTTGCTTATTCAAGACTTTTCCGCGGTACAAAGCTTCCAGTAACATCACCATTTCGCGAGGGGTGGCAATGTTTTCGCGGCCTTCCCCGGCGGCCTTCACGTCCATCATTTTGCGGCGCAAACGGGTACGCGTCAGACCCAGGGAATCGAGCAGCGCGTTCACGTTTTCCATGCCCACCCGGTCGATAATGATGTTGGTGGCGGAGTTGTCGCTGACTGAAATCATGAGCGCGGCGACATCTCGAATCGTCAGCCGCGTCACGCCGGGGGTGAGCGCCTCGGCGATGCCGCTTCCGCCGACAAGATCGGATGATTGCAGTGTGTACAGGTCTCCGAGTTTGAGCTTGCCCTGCTGCGCTTGGCGATAGAGTTCCGCGAGTATGGCGATCTTGATCGAGCTGGCCGTGGGCAGCACTTCATCCGCGTGCAGCAGATATTTTTGTCCCGTCGTGAGATCAATAATGGCAACCGCGAGCACGCCGTCCAGATGGTGATCCACTTCGCCGATGGTCGCTTCCAGCTTTTGCCACAACACTTGCTCTTTCTCTTGAGGTGCTTTTTCCTGGAAAACCTGCTGTGCAACGGACGGCATCGGGGCGCAGACTACCGCAGCAAACAAAGCAAGAAAAGATTTTTTCAGCACGGTGACCTCCGGGTCAGCCGGATTATATGCCCAGCGGCACGCACGGAGAAAAAGCAATTGATCAGAATTCCAGCAACCACGGGCCTAAGGACTCCAACGGCAGCGCCACCGGCGGAGCGAATTTGGGACGTGCCTTGTTTGTAACACGCGGTTCTTGGCTGTTGAAAGGGCCGGTCCACGAGGCTCACAATAGAACCAAGGCACCCAACTGCTTGCGTAAGGCCGAACCGATCGATGGGGAGCAACTGGAACAAGAGATCGGCGCCAACGCTATTTCGGGAGAGATGACAAATGCGCAAATTCTTAGCGGGGATATTTTTCACTGCGCTGGCCGGAACACTCGCCATCGGCGCACCGCCTCAAGGGCGAGACGACCATCATGACAACGGGAAGCATAAAGGCCAGGACAAGCATGAAGGTCGCGACGATGGCGACCGGCATGACAACGGCAAACACAAGGGCTGGGACAATCCGCACAACCCCCACTACCGCGACTGGGAGTCTGACCGCGAGCGCATCCAACCTGGCCGGGCTTATCCTCACGGCCGTTACGGGCATGTGAGAGAAGTCTTTGTGGCCCGGCGCATTGACTACCGCACGCGCCGCGTGGTGCTCTACGACAATTCAAATTGGGTGGTTGCCAACTACGATTTGGACCGCTGCCGCGACTGGGAATGGGACCGCGACCGCGTCTATGTCTACGACGACGATCATCACCCAGGCTGGTATTTGCTTTTTAACGCCCGGCTGGGCCGCTATGTACACGTCGAATTCTCCGGCGTGCAATAGACAACTTCAATTCGCGGAAAACGCAGGCTTGAGAATGGCCTACAGGCGCGGGACAGAGTCGAGAGGCTTTGTCCCGCTTTGATTTTAGCAAACATCGACAAAGAGTGGCGTGCAACGGAATGCGGCGGTGCCTTCGTTCAGAGATTATCGAGAAAGAATTGGGTCACGCGCCGCATCAGAACGCGGCGGGCCGCCGGATCGCTAACACCGTGGCCACGTCCGGGGAAGGCCAGAACTTCGACATATTTTCCCGCTTCGATGAGGTCATTCATCACGGAAAGCGTGTTCGCGAAGTGCACGTTGTCGTCGCCGGTGCCGTGGGCAATCAGCAGTTTGCCTTTAAGCTGCGCGGCATATTTCACTGGTGAAGAGTCTTGATACCCCTTCTCGTTCTTTTGCGGCAGGCCCAGGTAGCGTTCCGTATAGATGGAGTCGTAATAGCGCCAGTCGGTGACCGGGCCGCCCGCGAAACCCGCTTTGAAATCGTCGCCGCCTTCGAACATGGCGTGCAGCGTCATGTGGCCGCCGTAGCTCCATCCCCAGATGCCGATTCGATTGGCATCAACGTACGGAAGCGACTTGAGATATTGGACACCATCGCGCTGGTCGGAAAGCTCCTGCGCGCCCATGCGAAAGTGCAGCGGCGTTTCGAAGGCATGGCCACGTCCCGCTGAACCGCGATTGTCCACTGAGAAAACAATGTAGCCCTTCTGGGCCATCAATTCGTGCCACAGGAAATTGGCGCCGCCCCAAGCATTTCGAACCACCTGAGCATGCGGCCCGCCATAGGTGTAAACCAACACGGGATATCTTCTTTGCGGATTGAAGTCCGGCGGCTTGATGATGCTGGCATTGAGCTGCGCGCCGTCGCGAGACTTCACGGTCAGAAATTCCATGGGAGAAAGGTGATAGTCCCCAAGTTCCGCGATTTTGTTTTCGTTAATCGTGGTGATGCGCGAGCCATCGGCGCGATAGAGATCCTGCCGCTGCGGTGCCGCAGCGTTCGAAAAAGTGTCGTAGAAAGCAGCGGTATTGGGCGCAAGAACCGCGGCGTGCGTTCCCTCTTCCTTGGTGAGCCGCGTGAAGCCAGTTGCGTCGAAGGCGATGCGGTAGAGCTGGCGTTCCAGCGGCGATTTTTCGGTAGCCGTAAAATAGACCAGGCCCTTTGCTTCATCTACGGCGTCAACGGCGGAGACTTCCCACTCCCCCTTGGTGAGCTGCGCGAGTTGTTTGCCTTCGAGGTCAAACAAATATAGATGGCGATAGCCGCTGCGCTCGCTGGACCACAGGAAGCGCTTGCCATCCTTGAGAAAATAGAGATCGTCGCTGACGTTGATCCAGTTGGGATCAGTTTCGCTGAGAACGGCGCGCGTCTTGCCAGTGGCAGTCTCGGCGATTAGAAGATCAAGCGCGGTCTGCGTGCGATTGAGGCGCTGAATGGCGAGATGCTTCGAGTCCGTCAGCCAGTTGACGCGAGGAATGTAAATATTGGTTTCCGCGCCGATGTCGAATGCGCGCGGTTCCCCGCCACTCAAAGACGCCACAAAAACGCGCACGACAGGATTGGCGCCGCCCGCTGCCGGATAACGTTCCATTTCGGCTTCACCGCTCGGCGAGGAAAAATCGACCATTGGATACTGCGAAACCTTGCGCTCATCCATTTCAAGATATGCGATCGCGGAGGAATCCGGCGCCCACCAGTACGCACTCTTGATTTCCAGCTCTTCGGGATAAACCCAGTCGAGCTCGCCCCTGCGAATCTCCTCCGTGCCCCCTTGCGTAAGGGCGCGTTCCTTGCCGTCGGCGACGCTCACAAGCCACAGATTGTGATCGCGGACATAGCTGACAAAACGGCCGTCGGGAGAAATCTTTGGGTCTGCGATCGCTGCTTTGCCGGACACCAGCGTGCGCCCCGCTTGCGATTTAATGTCCAGCCAGGCAAGCGCCGTGGGGCCCTGAAACAGAATGCCCGCGCCATCCGGCGCCCATTGATATTGAGAAGGCGGGCGCCTTCCGAGTCCGGTGGCCTGCGTGGGTCTCGAAGTGTCCGTTGGCAAAATCGAATCCAGTTTGTCGGCCTCAACTAGCAACCGCCGCTCTCCCGAAGCGGTGTCCATTCCCCAGAGCTCTGTCTTGGTCTCTTTGCCGGTTCCCTTTGTTTCGAAATAACTAAGTAGCTTGCCGTCGGGAGTCCACGCCAGTCCCCGGGTCAACCGCCCGCTCAGGCTCGGCTGCGAATAGATTCGCTCGACAGTGAGAGCCTTTCCGGCGCCAGCCGGTTGCTGAGCCGCGGAAAAACGTGCAAAAAATCCGCAGCAAAATAGTGTTGCAAGAAGCACAGGGAAGCACGAAATGTGGCGCCTTACGGGCATGCAATCCTCCTGGGAACGGACGTTAGTTTATGCCGTAGTGGTGAGAAGAACAAAGCGCTTGAGCGATGACTAACCGGGGGGCCAGCGGAATTGTCGCCCACCGAGCAGGTGCAAATGGAGATGGAACACTGACTGGCCCGCCCCTGCGCCGTTGTTCAGGACAGTGCGGTAGCCTGCGAGGAGGTTGCGCTCGCGCGCCAGTTGGGCGGCGACCAGTTGCAGCTTGCCGAGAACAGCTTGATCTTCGGGTGAAGCATCGGTCAGGGACTCGAAGTGTTTCTGCGGGCAAATCAGAATGTGCGTGGGGGCTTGCGGGCTAATGTCCTCGAAAGCGAAGACGTCCGGATTTTCATAGACAATCTTTGACGGAATTTTCTTAGAGGCGATTTTGCAGAACAGACAGTCGGCACTCATCGGTTTCCTCCTGGGGGCATGCCTTCATCGAGACGCGTGACAAATTGAGTAAAACCCTCCCTGTCGTGAAGCTGCATCCCGAATTGATGCGCCGCGTCTTCGCCGGAAATCTTCCCGACGCGCACGCGATAAAACAGGCCGTCAGGAGAATCGTATTGCTGAATAAAGATCGGAGAGTAGGACGGACTGAGGCGATCGCGGAGACGTTCGGCATTGGCGCGGTCACGGAAGGCGCCCACCTGCACTGTGAAAAATCCGGCCGTGGGATCGGCCCCGCCGAGCACTTCTACGCGCACCGGCACTACGCCGGCGGCGACCGAATCCACTTCGCGCGCGGCGGCGAGAGAAAGATCAATGATGCGATTGTCCACAAACGGGCCGCGATCGGTGATGCGAACAATCGTGGACACGCCGTTATTCAGGTTGGTGACGCGAACCATAGTCTCGAACGGCAAGGTACGATGCGCCGCCGTGAGTTTATACATGTCGTAAATCTCGCCGTTCGAAGCACGGCGCCCGTGAAACGGTACACCGTACCAGGAAGCGTTGCCTTCTTCCGTGTAACCGGAAGGAGCAGGCAGTGGAGCGGTTTTGTTTTTTTTCGGACCCGGCACGGCAGCGGGTGGAGTTGCTGACGGTTGGGGCAGGTCAGTCGAGCGCCTGGCGGCGTCCGCGGTTTCCGGGGGCGTTGCCGTGGGCTGCGCAGGAGGCGGCTGCCGGCGGTCGGCGATCGGTTTGTGCGACGCGCAGCCGGAGGAACCAACGCCGAGGACACAGAGCGCCGAAAGAACAAATAGCAGCGGACTGAAAGAATCCGAAAGAGTACGGTTTTTCCTCCGGAAAACGTGCTTGCGCGAATCCAAAAGGACAGAGAGTCTTTCCAGCGAACTTTTCAAAGCGCGGCCCGCGTCATGAAGATGGCGTATTCTGCGCAGCCGGAGGACGCCGTTCGTCTTGGGAGTTGCGCTCAGCGTTGCGGGCCTCGATCCAGGCTGCGGCCTCGGCGAGCTTCTCGGAGACTTCGCGCAAGAACTGTGCGGTGCGCTTCTCCGTTTCCGGCGCGACTTCTTCTTTCACAAACGATTTCACGCGGGCGAGTTCTTCGTCCACGCGCTTGCCAAAATCCTCGAAGTTTTTCATGTTCTTGATCCGTGCGAATTCCTGGTCAACGCGCTTCCCGAACTCTTCGAATTTGTCCATAAGCGCCAGATCTCCGGAAAAATGGCCACGCCAAGAAGAAGAGCGGCGACTTGGGTATTATAGGAACGCTGTTCGCGGGTCGCAAGGAGGAGAATTGGCGCTTCCCTACCGGTGGCAGTGGCGCGTGGAAAAATGGAAGAACGCGATGCGCCGATTGTTCGGCGGCGAGCAGCAGCCACGTCCAAAAATCTGCCCGGCATGCGGAACACTGGTGGGCATTAGCGCGACGCGCTGCCACGAGTGCGGGACCAGCTTGCGTTTTTCGCTGGTTGCCATGGGCAAATCTCTGGGCGGAACGATAGGCGGTGAGACTCCCGTCACGACACTTGTTCTGATTCTGAACCTCCTTCTTTTTGGCGTCAGCCTGGTTGCCACGAATCAAGGCTCTAACGGAGGCCCAAATTTATTCTCTGGCATAAGCGGGCGAGTGCTGTTCCAGCTTGGCGCCCGGCAATCAATTGCCATTCTCTCCGGAGAATGGTGGCGGCTCGTGATGCCCATGTTTCTCCACGCCGGGCTATTGCACCTTGGAATGAATTCCCTGTTCTTGGTTGATATCGGCCCGCAAGTCGAGCGCATCTACGGCTCAGCGCGTTATCTTTTCATTTATGTGCTTACCGGAATTTGCAGCTTTATCGCCAGCACAGCCTGGAATCTCTGGATGTACCAAGGTTTCGGGATCGGGATCGGAGCCTCTGGCGCCTTAGCCGGCTTGATCGGAGTAATGTGGGGAATGACCACGGGACGCGGCGGGAGTTACGCTCGCGAGATCCGCGCACAGATGATCCGGATGACCGGTTATCTGGTCGTGATGGCCCTGCTGCCGATTGGGATCGACAACGCCGCCCACTTCGGGGGGCTTGCCGCCGGCTTTCTCCTGGGGAAACTGCTCGCAGACCGCGAGCCGATGAACGCCCGGGAGTTCAAGCGAGCCTATGCGCTTGCATGGCTTGCTGCAGCTGTGGTCGTGGCGAGTTTCGCGATGATGTTGCTTCATTTTCGCGACACAATCCAGTCAAGGTAGAAACGAGCCGCAGACACCACACCGGAAAGTACGCTACCCTAGGGTCAGGAAGAGGCGTCGCCAATGGATCCACACTCGATCGTCGTCGTCAGTCTGCACACGCCCAAGGAAAAAGTTTGGGGCGAACTGCTGGCTATCAACCCTTCCGGAATCACGCTGCGCGGCATCGATTTGAATTCATTCGATCATTTCATCCGGCAGCTCAATGAGCCCGATGGCGAGCGTATGGGCCTGCCTACCATCTTCTTTCCCATGAACCGCGTCGAGCGCATCTCTCTCGATGAACCTTCAGGCTCGATCCCTTCGATGAACGAACTTTTTGCGCGCAAGGTGGGCCGCTCGCTCACCGACTATCTCGCGCAATTCGCCTGAATTGCGTTATCCTGAATCACAATGAAAGGCCGCATCTGGACGGTTCCCAATCAGATTACTTTTCTGCGCCTCGGCTTCCTGCCGATTTTTCTGATTCTGATTGCTTATGACCGCTACCGATGGGCGCTGCTGGTTCTTGTTGTTGCCGGGCTCTCGGACGGCATCGATGGTCTGCTGGCGCGCAGCCTGAATCAGCGATCGGCGCTTGGCGCGTATCTCGATCCTATCGCCGACAAACTTCTGCTTTCTTCTTCGTTTGTCATTCTTGCGTTCAAGAACCAACTGGCGTGGTGGCTCACCATCCTCGTCCTCAGCCGGGATGTGTTGATCCTTATTGTGGCGGTCGTGATCCTGCTGGTTTCCGGGTATCGGCCGTTTCCGCCCAGTATCTATGGAAAGCTCACCACGGCAGCAGAAATTGTGCTGGTCTTTCTGGTGGTCTTGGAAGCGGCTTATCCCGATTACCACATGGGGGCTCTTAACCGTGTGCTCATTTATGCGGTTACAACCTTGAGCATCGTGTCCGGCTTCCACTATTCGTTTACAACCGCTCGACATCTCAGTGGTCCTAATCCTGGTTAAAGTCTGAGAAAAAACCAACAGAGAAGGCACAGAGTTCGCTGGGGACGCAGAGCGAAGAACAAGATCTGCGTTCTCAGACGGGCATTTGTCTTGGGCCGCCAGGTGGGAGGAGGAGTTTGGGCTCAGTCAGGGACTGGACTTGATCGAGCGTGGCATCGAGGGCGAGTTCGCGGAGGAGGAGACCGTCCAAAGTGATGTCAATGACGGCGAGCTCGGTGACAATGTGATCGACGACTTCAACGCCGGTGAGCGGGAGGGTGCACTTTCTCAGGATCTTGGGCTTGTTGTCGCGGGTAGCGTGCTCCATCGCGATGAAGACGCGTTTGGCGCCGGCAACGAGGTCCATCGCGCCGCCCATGCCTTTCAACATTTTGCCGGGTATGGCCCAGTTGGCGAGCGTTCCCTTTTCGTCGACCTGGAGAGCGCCTAGAACCGTGAGATCCACGTGGCCGCCGCGAATCATGGCGAACGAATCGGCGGAGGAAAAATAAGCAGTGCCCGGAAGCTCGGTGACGGTTTCCTTGCCAGCGTTGATAAGGTCGGGGTCAACTTCCTGTTCAAGCGGATAAGGGCCGACACCGAGCATCCCGTTTTCCGATTGCAGGATGACGTCCATTCCCTTGGGGACGAAACTGGCGACGAGCGTGGGCATGCCGATCCCGAGATTGACGTAGTAGCCGTCGCGCAGTTCGAGCGCGATCCGGCGTGCGATCCGTTCGCGTTTTTGATCTTCAGTCAGAGGCATAGGAAGCTCAACGAAATCTCTTTTCCAGCCCAGGCAATGTTTCGGCCAGGACTTCGCCGACAATGGCCAGGCTCTTGGCGTCAATTTTGTCGATTGTGTCTTGGGTTGTGTGCCAGTACGGGATGGAAAAGTCGATGAGATCGCAGCCAGCGACGCCGCGGCGGATGAAGGAGAAATGGTCGTCGCCGGTGACCGGGTAATTCCTATCGACAAAAGTGGTCTGATAGCCGAGTTGGGCGGCGGTGGCCCAGATGAAATCTGTCAGCCACGGCGTTGAGTTGGTGTCGCGCGTGATCTTAGCCTTCGGCGGACCGATCATGTCGGCGAGAATCATGGCTTTGACACGCCTCAACTCGCCGGAAAGGGCCATTTGAGCGGCCATTTCGCGGCTTCCGTAGGTGTTGTTTGAGGCGGTCCACCGAACGCTGGCGGCATCCGTCCAATTGCCTTGGGCTTCTTCGCCGTCAAAGAAGGCTAACCATACGTTCAGAGAATTCTTTCGGGCGCAGAATAAGCGTGCGAGCTCGAGCATGGTTCCAGTGCCGGAGCCACCGTCGTCGGCGCCGACAAAGTTAGGAATGCGTACAGTGTCGTAGTGCGTAGTGTAGAGAATAATTCCGGAGTTAACGCCGGGAAGTTTGACGACGATATTTTTCATCGCGAGATCGCCAAGCGCTGTCGAAGCGTGAAAATCATGCTCCTCGACTGGGCAGCCGAAGCTCTTTAGCTGGCTAATAATATAAATCTGAGCGCGGTGAATTCCGTCCGAAGCTGGCGGCCTCGGCCCAATCTCCACTAGATGACGTACGTGCTGGTAAGCGCGTGTGCCATCAAATGATGGGTGTGAATCGGCGCAAAGACGTGTCGTTAGCGCAGCAAATAGGGCCACCGAACTGGCCGCTGCAAGGATGTACCGCCGCCTCATGACTTCCTCGTAGTGCGTCGCTCGATGCGCTTTTCGTACTTGGGGCCTTGAAAAATGGCGTCCACAAAAATGCCCGCCGTATGAATTTGATTGGGATCGAGCTGGCCGAGGTCGACCAGTTCTTCGACTTCGGCGATGACGTAGTCGGCGGCGGTGGCCATCATGGGATTAAAGTTGCGCGCGGTCTTTCGGTAGATGAGGTTGCCCCAGCGGTCGCCTTTCCACGCCTTGATGAATGCGAAATTGCCGCGCAGGCCTCGTTCGAGAACGTATTGGCGGCCGTCGAACTCGCGAGTTTCTTTTCCTTCGGCCACCATCGTGCCGTAGCCCGTGGGCGTGTAGAAGGCAGGGATGCCGGCGCCACCGGCTCGCAGCCGCTCGCTCAGCGTCCCCTGTGGATTCAATTCCACTTGTAATTCACCGCTTAAGACTAGTTGCTCGAAAAGCTTGTTCTCGCCGACGTAGGTGGAGATCATCTTTTTGACCTGGCGCTGCTGGAGCAGCACGCCGATGCCGAAATCATCAACGCCGGCGTTGTTGCTGACGATGGTGAGGTCCTTCACGCCTTTGTGCCGGATGGCGGCGATGAGGTTTTCTGGGATGCCGCACAAGCCGAAGCCACCCATGAGAATGGTTGCGCCGTCGCGGATTTTCTCAATGGCCGCGTCGGCGGAGGCGATGCGTTTATCCATTCGATGCTCCGAAGGCTTCTCCAGTGAGTTTACTTCATCGGCGGCAGAGCGGAAAGCCACTCAAAGTGGTCAAAGTGGTCTCAAAGTGGTCTCTAAACAAACTAGTGCAGTTTGCCGGCTTCGAGTATGGCGTCGAGGGCTGGCCGTGTCTGCGCAACCAGCGCGCGGGAGGCAGTGAGGGCCAAAGCGATAGCCACCAAGAGGTAGCGCAAAAGCATTTGTAGTCGTATGACGCGAGAGCCACGGATCATGTTACAGGTCAGTCTTCAAATACGCGCCAGTCGAGGCGCCCGCAAAAACCACCAAGCCGATGCTCAGGGCACCAACTTTTTCGGCAGAGGCTCCCACAGCTCAATGCGGTTACCATCCGGGTCCATAATCCAGCCGAATTTTCCGTAGTCGTATTCCTCGACCTTCGGGTCCACCCAGACACCTTCATCGCGCAGAGCTCCCAGCGTCGCGCGAAGATCGTCCACGACGTAATTCACCATCAAGGTAGCTTTGGCCTCGCCAAAGTACGTCGTGGTGGAAGGAAAAATACA
>WNFP01000845.1_pt1 | contig 23812 bp, 13 predicted proteins | sample 5400201 | NCBI WGS metagenome assembly WNFP01 (sample SAMN13153355, study PRJNA577476) | soil metagenome | isolation source: 115 cm saprolite under Madrone tree | place: USA:California | collected 2016-06-14
ACGCCAGAAGGGCTACACCTTTATCGCTGCGGAGAAACTTCCTGAGTTGATTCTGTGCTGCCACATCGTCTGCCTTTCCTGAGAAGCCGCAAGACGACGAAACGCATGCAAACATCTCCTGGGTCCTGCGATTTAACGGCGAAGTGTAGTCGCAAGCCGGATACCGCTGGCTGCGGTAGGCTTCCGACTGGTACTCCACCAAACCGCCAGCCCAGCTCTGTTTGTACTCCAACTGGCGACCTATTTCTTGCCGAAGGATGGCACGGTTCAGCCCGGACTTCTGCTTAACTTTCCTTCCGGGCTGCTCCACTGTTCCTGCGGCTGACGCGGTCATGTTCTTAATGTGCAAGTCCCCCAGCACGATTACGGCGGGGTTTTTGACGTATCCGCTTTCGTGGTCACCCTTTTTGCCCACGGTCGAGTTCCTATCTATGATTCGTCGTACGCGTGCAGCAACAAAAATACCTTTTTTCTTGGCAATCTTTTCCAACGCCGCTTTTTGCGGTTTCGAAAGATAGGTGTTTGTTCGTATCCAATGCTGTATGACATACACCTCTGTGCCCGAAGGGCACGCACTATTTTAACGGTTTAAGGCTCGCTTACTCCGCCCTGAAGTGCTGGGCTTGCGCTCGCCACTGGTTCATACTGAGCCCTTCGACAGCGCCCAGAGTAAAGTTCCGCAAAGCATCTCGACTCATCATCACACGGGGCGTGTCCGACGTTCGGATCCTTCGGCCCTCCTGGCCGGATGACCTCAGGATGACACCGCTTTGCTTTTGCGCAAGTGCTCGATCAATGCGGGCTCCGGCAATTTTAGCTGCGAGCCGTCCGCCAGCGTCTTCAACGTCCACAGGCCTTCGGATACTTCATTATCGCCAAGGATCAGCGCGTGCTTCGCGCCGAGCTTGTCCGCCTGGCCGAGAGCTTTGCCGAATTTTTGTTCCACCGGCGGCAGCTCAACACTGAAGCCCGCTTTGCGCAGATCTTTCGCCGCGCGGATGGCGGTCGCGTGAGCTCGTTCACCCATCCAGGCAATGTACACGTCGCGGCCCGGCTGCGCAGGCGCTTTCCCGCTCTCCTGCAACGACAAGATCAGGCGGTCTTCGCCGATGGCAAACCCAATGCCCTTGGTTGGCGGCCCGCCAAGCAATTCTACCAGCCCGTCGTAGCGGCCGCCGCCGCAGACGGCATTTTGCGAGCCCAGTCCTTGCGCCGTGATTTCAAAGGTCGTGCGCATGTAATAGTCCAGCCCGCGCACTAGCCGCCAATTCTCCCGGAAGAAGACGCCACGCATTTCAAGTTGACGTTTTACGGCCGAGTAGTGCGTCGCGCAGGCTTCGCACAGGTGATCGGTGATACGCGGCAGCGTGGCGATAGTACCCTGCTCGCTTTCGAGTTTCGAATCGAGCACGCGCAGCGGATTCGTTCGAATCCTCCGCTGGCTGTCTGGCCCGAGCTTGTCTTTCACTTTCAGCAGCTCCGCGCGCAGCAACTCGACGTATTTCGGCCGGCATTCGCGGCAGCCGATTGAATTGATGTCCAGCTGCACGCCATGCAATTCCAGCCGGTCGAAAAACGTTATGACCATTTCAATCACTTCGGCGTCGATGGCCGGCGCGTCGCTGCCACCCAGCACCTCCGCGCCGATCTGATAAAACTGCCGGTAGCGTCCTTTCTGCGGGCGCTCGCGCCGGAACATCGGCCCGATGTAATACAGCTTCACTGGCTGCGGAAGCTGCTGCATCCCATGTTCGATATACGCGCGACATACGCTGGCGGTGGCTTCTGGACGCAACGAAATAACATCGCCAAACCTAACCTGACGAACGGCATCTTTTAACTCCGCCACTCTCGGGAGGATTTCGCGCTCACCTTGGTATCGAAAAGTCTGAAGATTGGCGATAAGCTCGCGGGCCATTTGCAAAGTGCGTTCGTTCTCTGGAGTTTTTGGGATACGTCCAGCCTCGAATGCCTTGTCCGCGGCCAAAATGAAATTCCCGACGCGGTCCAGGAAATCTATGAGCGCCTCTCCGGTGGCCAAGGAAGCAACATTTGTCACCGCTGCGGTTCGAAGCTCAACAAGTTCAGTTGCTTCGTAGTCCTCGAATGTGTACATCTCTTTTGAAACGACATCGGTATCCAGGCCGATGGAGCGTGCAAACAACTCGGTCGGCTCGAAGATGGGGACACGGATTGCGCCAAAGCCGAAAGTGGCAAAGACTTCGTTGGCGGTTTGCTCGACATGATTCCAGAGCGCCGTCTCTGGAGGCAAGAGATCACGGGTGCCACGGATGGCCTGAAACTTGCGCCGTTCTTCTTTTTTGGCTGCGCCTTCGCTCACTCGGTGGGTTCCTCGCGATAGATATTTTTATAACCGACGTAGCGCTTGGCGTAGGAATCGATCGATGCCTTGTCGATTTCGGTGAGCGCACGCCTCACTTTTCCTGGCGAGCCCACGACCAGGCTGCCGGCAGGAATCGCAGTTCTCTCGGTGATCAGTGTACCCGCCGCGACGATGCTGCCCGCGCCAATCGTCACGCCGTTCAGAATGACCGCGCCCATGCCGATCAGGCAGCGCGACTCGATGGTGCAGCCATGCAGCGTCACCGAATGGCCGACGGTCACGTCATCGCCGAGGATCAGTGGCCGCTCGTCGCGCATGACGTGTAGCACCGAGCCGTCCTGAATGTTGGTCCGCGCGCCGATGCGGATGTAGTGGACATCGCCGCGAACCACGGCGCACGGCCAAACGCTGGAGTCCTCGCCAATCACAACGTCGCCGATGATAACGGCTGCGGGGTCGACATAGGCTGAAGCGGCGATTTGCGGCCGCTTGCCGCGATGGGGCCGGATGTCGGGTTGTCGTGTCAATCGTGTCCTTTTCCCCGGTCTGCTGTCGTCTCAGCCGCGAGCGGTCGCGCTATCTCATTGTCGGGGCACGATATATCGTGCCCCTACGGGTGGGCAGGCCCACCCTATAGAAGACTTGGCGTTTCCCGATTCACGTCAAGATATCATCCGCGTTGCCCGACTGACAAGGAAACCGCGGCGGCAACGCCGGGTACGCCTCTGGACCGCGCGCCGCAACTGCGCCATGATCGCCTGGTGGAAACGCACTGCGCAAAGTGCGGCGCGGCGATCACCTGTCGGCCGGAAGGTGGCTGTTGGTGTGCGGAATTGCCGCACCTCCCGGTGCCGGCCGATCAGGAGGGATGCCTGTGCCGGAACTGTCTCTGTGCCAAGATGGAGGCATCGCTGAAGTCCGACAATGGAAAAGAACCATGAACCTTCAATCGATCTGAACCGCGGGGCCGCCGGAAGTGCCAGCCACTTCGTCCAGTCGCGCGACCATAGCGCGCGCCATCTTGTAGAGACTCTTCGCACCTGCGGCGTCTTCCCCGAGCGCTGCCACGGGCTTCCCGGTGTCCCCACCGATGCGAATGCGCGGATCGATTTCAATTTCGCCAAGGACCGGCACACCATAGGCCAGCGCCGTTTTCGAGCCTTCGCCATGGCCAAAAATATCCAATGACTTGCCGCAGTGTGGGCAGGAAAACGTGCTCATATTCTCGACTACCCCGAGCACTTCCACGTTTACCTGGCGGAACATCTCGATGGCCTTGCGCACATCGGCGAGCGCCACGGTCGATGGAGTGGTGACCAGCACAGCGCCGGTAACGGCAACCGTCTGGATCAGTGTCAACTGCACGTCACCGGTGCCCGGCGGAAGATCAATGATCAGGTAATCCAGCTCACCCCATTCCACGCTGCGCAGGAATTGTGTAATCACGCTGTGCAACATCGGCCCGCGCCAGATCATGGGCTTATCGCCGGGATTCAGCAGGCCCATGGAAATCATCTTCAGCCCCTGCGATTGGACAGGAATGATGCGCTTATCCTGCGTGGCTTCCGGCTGCTGCGTCGCGCCCAGCATGATCGGTACGTTGGGCCCGTAAACGTCCGCGTCGAGCAAGCCGACTCGGTAGCCGAGCTTCGCCAAGGCCAGTGCCAGATTCACGGCCACGGTGGTCTTGCCGACGCCGCCCTTGCCGCTGGCAACCGCGACGAGATTCTTCACGCCGGGGATCGGCTGACGTTCCGGCGTTGGTTGCGGTGCTGGAGGCATGTGGTTCTCTTTTCTCGGATGCGTCAAACGTTAGCACCGTGGCATTTCTTGTATTTTTTTCCTGACCCGCAGGGGCACGGATCGTTGCGGCCCACCTTCGCGCCAACTTTCACGGGCTTCGGGGCTTCGGCCTGTGCCGGGCCCGTCTGATACTGCAACTCTTTTTGCTGGCGCTGCTGGCGGCGCTCGATTTCCCGCGCAACGGCGGGCAAATGCTGCGGCTCGCCCGCGCGCGCTGCGGCGCTGGCGGCGACGGCATCGGCGCGAGGACGCGTTGGTTGCGGCGGGCGCTCCGGAGGCGGCTGCTCGCCCTGTTGAACCTGAATGTGGAAGAGATAGCGGATCGTTTCGTTATCGATGCGCGCCATCATGTCTTCAAACAGCGTGAAAGCCTCTTTCTTGAACTCCACGATCGGATCTTTTTGGGCGTAGCCGCGCAGACCGATGCCCTCTTTCAAGTGGTCCAGCGAGAGCAGGTGGTCTTTCCATTGCGAATCGACCACGTCGAGGATGATGCGGCGCTCGAGCCAGCGCATCAGGTCTGCGCCGAACTGTTTTTCTTTTTCTTCGTAGCGTTTCGTGACGGCCACGGCCGCGGCGTCGGCAAGCTGGTCGTGGCTCAGCGTGCTCGGATCGGCACCCGCCGCCTTCATGTCGATGCCGAACTGCGCGTTGCTCTCGGCGAGGAATTGCGTGGCGTTCCATTGATCGGGATGCTGCTCGCGTGGGCAGAAGGTATCGACGAGCTCGCGCACAACGTCTTCCGCGATGCCCAGGACGTAGTCGCGCTGGTCCTTGCCTTCCAGCGCTGAGCGGCGAATCGCATAGATCGTCTCGCGCTGCTTGTTCATCACGTCGTCGTATTCGAGGAGGTGTTTGCGCGCGTCGAAGTTCTGCGCTTCGACGGATTTTTGTGCATTCTCGATGCGCCGAGAGATTAGTCCCGATTCGATCGGCACACCTTCGGTCATGCCCAGACGGAACATCAGCGCTTTCACGCGTTCGCCGCCGAAGATGCGCATCAGGTCGTCCTCGAGTGAGAGGTAGAAACGCGAGGAACCCGGATCGCCCTGGCGTCCGGCGCGGCCTCGCAACTGGTTATCGATGCGCCGTGCCTCATGGCGTTCCGTGCCAAGGATGTGCAGCCCACCGAGCGCGACGACTTCGTCGTGTTCGGCTTTGCACTGTTCGGCGAACTGCTCGTAGACCGGCTTCCACTGATCGGCCGGCACTTGAAAAATCTTGCCTTCGTTCTGGAAGAGCACCATGGGGACCGCCGGCGCGGCGCCATTGCCGCCGGCAGGATCCGCACCGATCACCGCCGGAGCCGCCGCATGAGGCATAGCCAGCTTGTTTTTCAGAAAATGGTCACGAGTCATCTGCTCGGGATTGCCGCCGAGCAGAATGTCCGTGCCGCGGCCGGCCATGTTGGTCGCCACGGTGACGGCGCCTTTGCGCCCGGCCTGCGCAACGACGCGCGATTCGCGCTCATGCTGCTTGGCGTTCAACACCTGATGCGGCACGCCGCCTTTCTTCAGCAATTCGGCGATGGCCTCAGACTTTTCGATGGAGATGGTGCCCACGAGCACAGGCTGGCCCCGTTCGTGATATTGGCGGATGCCGTTGGCAAGAGAGTTGTCTTCCTGCAAGATGCCGTTGACGACGGCCTCAAATTTTTCTTTCTCCGTGCGGTACACGACGTCCGCAGACTCGATGCGGATCAACTGGCGGTTGGTGGGAATGACCGTGACGTCCAGATTGTAAATCTTGCCGAACTCCGCCGCTTCCGTTTCCGCTGTACCGGTCATGCCCGAGAGTTTCTTGTACATGCGGAAATAATTCTGGAACGTAATCGTCGCGAGCGTCTGATTTTCGCGCTCGATCTTCACGCCTTCTTTGGCTTCCACGGCCTGGTGCAAGCCGTCGGACCAGCGGCGACCGGGCATCTGGCGGCCCGTGAATTCATCGACGATGATGACTTCACCGTCTTTTACGACGTAATCCACGTCGTGCTTGTAGAGCGTATGGGCGCGCAACGACTGATAGACATGGTGCATGATGTCGATGTTCGCCGGATCGGACATGTTGGTGAGGGAGAGGAGGCGTTCGCACTTGGCAAACCCCTCTTCGGTGAGCGTCGCGGTGCGGTGCTTCTCGTCAAGCGTATAGTCGATGTCCTGAATCAGTTTAGGAATAATCTTGTCGATCTTGGCGTATTTGTCGGTGGACTCTTCCGACGGCCCGGAAATGATCAGCGGGGTGCGCGCCTCGTCGATGAGGATGGAGTCGACTTCGTCGACGATGGCGAATTGGTGTCCCCGCTGCACGCATTGCGCCAGGTCGTACTTCATATTGTCGCGCAGGTAGTCAAAGCCGAATTCGTTGTTGGTGCCATACGTGATGTCTGCGCCATACGCCGCCCGGCGCTGGTCGTCGTCCAGATCGTGCACGATCACGCCCACGCTCAATCCCAGTGCACGGTAGAGCGGGCTCATCCATTCCGCGTCGCGGCGCGCCAGATAGTCGTTCACCGTGACGATGTGAACACCTCGCCCGGCAAGAGCATTCAGAACGGCCGGCAGCGTGGCGACAAGCGTTTTGCCTTCACCCGTTTTCATTTCCGAGATTTTGCCTTCGTGCAGGACGATGCCGCCGATGAGCTGCACGTCGAAATGCCTCATGTTCAGGAAGCGGCGGCCTGCTTCGCGGACCAAGGCGAACGCCGGCACAATCGTGGGCCCTAGCGCCTTCTGCAACTGCTCTTTGTAAGCGGACTCCGCCGGATCGGCTTCTTTCAACTGCTCCTGCACCTGGGTTCGCAGCTCCGCAAAACGCGTTTGGAGGCCTTCATCGCTCAGCGATCGCACTTCGGCTTCGCGTTCGTTGATGGCCGCGATGACGGGCCGCAATTTCTTGATGTCGCGCTCGTGCTTGGTGCCGATAAACCGAGCGACGATCTTGTCAATGAACTTGGCTAGATCCATGAAGGGTTTTGCCGTCTCCTGACGGTTCTCCGCGTGCTCGCTTCGACTGGCGGTACGATCTCGTCACTGCAAACATCTTATTCTAACTGGTTGGGTGTGCCAGCGCCAAGAAACACGGCGTACGCTCTGGCGGGGCAAGAGAATCGCTATCGGCGAGGGACAATGGGGGTTATTTGGAAGCTGCTACGCCAACGGGTTCGGGAGTGACGCCGCTTTCGGCGACCGCGGGCCCGGTAGGTTGCAGGCTACCCGCGAGAAGCCGCCGGTACTTGCTGCGTTCCTCCAGGTTCATGTCCACGATCTCGAAGGCCATGTCCTGCGCGCGGTAATCGCGCATGAGCGCGGTGGCCTGCAGGTTACGCATGCCGACCTGCAGCTTCAATTGCACTTGCGTTCCAGGGGGGAGGTGCCGGCTGATGGTCGCCACGCCACCGCTCAGGCTCGCGGTCTTGATCTCCAGGGAGCAATTCTCCGTGAGGTTGATGCTCACGGCCCTGACCGGCTTCTGCAGTCGCACGCGCGTGTGCCGGCGCTGCCGCACAAATCTTGACGAGAGGGGAATCTCCAACGGTGCGAGCGTGAAATCTTCCTTGTCAATGCCGCTCTTGGGCAGATAATTCTGCACCCAGTCCGGATCGAGTTTGTCGAGCGCCTGCAGCGCGGCAATGCGTAGCTCCAGCGGCTGTACCCAACCAAACACTTTCTTCGCTTCGACGAGGCGCTTTAATGTGCTGGCCGATTCTTGCGCTTGAATTCTTCCCAGTGCTTCGATGGCTTTGACGCGCAGAAACGACCCGCCACCGGGCGGCAAGTCGCCGTCGGCGATAGTCAGCAATTTGCCGAGCGCCTCGCGGTCCGCAGTAACTCCGATCTCATCGATCACCAGCGGCGTCACCAACGGGTCCACGTGATCGAGCAATTCCAGCAAGATGTGGCACCTTCGGGCCGCTCCACTGGCGGAAATCTGCCGCACGATGCGGTCTTGCGAGGTCCGGGGAAAGTCTTTCATCCGGCCCGGCAGAAATACCATGACCGACTCCGGATCGAGCCTGCTCAGCAGCCCGGCCATCTCCACGGCCTCGGCGATCGGCCCGCCGCGCACCGTGCTCCGGAGATACTGAACAGCCTCTTCGCCCAGATCGGCAGCCAAATTGGCCACATGGTCGGAATCATCGCGCAGACTGCAACGATTGAAACGCGCCGAGAGCTGCTCCATGGTCGTCTGCGGGAGCAGTCTAAGAACATCGGTCAGCCCGGCGGCCACCTGGCGGGCCTTCAGGGCTTCCTCGACAAACTCCGGCACGCGTTCTTCGATTCCCATTTTTCCGCGCAGGCTACGCGCGATTCCCGGTCGCTGTGACTCGACGCCGGCAACGAGCTCGAGTGCCTGTTCCATCGCCGGAAAATAACGGCTAGTGGCCGCCTCCTGGCTCAGCCGTACGAAGGCCGCGCTCACCAAACCCTGGAGTTCCGAGTCTTGCTCCACACTGAGCCGCAAGCCCACGTGCCGCAGCGCTTCGCTGAGCAGCTTCGGATCGGCCTTGGCATACAGCTCAGCCATCTCGGATAGTCCGACCGCGGTTTTCTTCCGCGCATCGGCATCTTCGCTGTCCGCGCAAGCCGCATAATTCTGAAGAATACTGATGGCCTCGGCGATGTTGCCGTGCTCGATCAGTTCGCCAACATAGGACTGCACGTTGCGCGGTGGAATGCACCAGGCATCTCCGGATAGCAGCACGGCGCGTTTACCACTCTCCGGCACGGCAGCCCAAAACTGTTTGTCAAGAATTTCACGATGCGACTCCGCCAGGATGCCCGCTTCGCTCATCTTGTCTTCATGGGAGCCTAGAATCTTTCGTAGATTCTCGATTTCCTGGTTCATGCGGTCGAGCATCTGGCGAACGGCGTTGACTTTCACTTCGCCGCGTTCAAACCGCTCCAGCGCAAAGCGGATCGCCAAGTGTTCGGCCAGCTTTACGATCACCGACTCGTCCGGCCTGTTGTTAGGCGCTTGCGCCGCCAGGCTTGCGAGTGCTTGCTTCAGCGTGTCTTGCGCGCGGCCCGGCAATTGCGACATCTGCTCCTGAAACACGCCCGCCGCAGCCACGCCACCCTGCCCCGTTCCGACGGTCCCAAAACTAGTCAGCGCGCTGAGAATTCCGTAGATTTCTTCTTCGCTCGGCTCGCCGTGCCCGCCACTTCCGCTTCCCTTTCCCGCACCGAGCCCGGCACCCGCCACTCCCACAGAGTCAACTTCGGCACTGCACTCTATTTCGGAAACGAAACCCACATCGCTACCGCCCGCGGTCCATAAACCTGTACCCCACCCAGTCCCGGCGCTTGCCCCACCGCCAGCAGTCCCTGCTCCATAACCGGAACCGCCGCCGGCGGGTCCGGCGGCAGCGGAATCTCCCGTTCCCGGTGCTTCTCCAGCTGGTATTGGTCCGCCCGGGCCCGGTCCAGCAACTCCGCCGCTTTTCGAACCCTGGGCCGCGGCAATCAATTCGAGCAGCTTCTGGGGGTCGTTCAACCACTGTCTGAATTGATCGTGGTCGCCGCCAAGCGACGCGGCAGCAATCTGAGCAGCTATGCTCACGTCTTTCAGCCGCGCATCGGTGGCCACGAAGCAAATCTCGTTGATGCGGATCCCCTGGGCGTCGGCGAGAGCGGCTTTCAATTGCAGGGCCAGCTCGGCTGGTTTGGCTTTGCCGGTGGGAAAGGCGCGCACAAATCGGCCAATCTCTTCTTCGGTGAGGGAGGCGAAAAACTGTACGCTGGCCACTCCGGCGGCCGAAAGCAACTGCGCAAATTGCTTTTCAGCCGGTGAGCCTTCCAGGGGCACACCATCCAGTAAGAGCTGCGAATTCGTCGCTCCGAGCAATAACGCCGAGTCCGTCCCCATGGGGATGGCGGCGCGCAACTCCTGCCAAGCGGTCTGGAGCTGTTCGATGGTCCGGGCATGCTCGTGACCGTACAGTCGGGCAAACTTCAAGAGTATGTTGAGGCTTCTTACGAAAGCGCGTCCGGCCGCTGCTCTTGGGTCTGCTTTCATCCTCATACCGCGTGGGACCTCAATAGAACTTCCTCACTAGTACCGTAGGGTCAGGCAATGTCTGCCGCAATGGTACAGCAGTCCCATGTGTCCGGGAGGTCAAGCCACCATGAGGACGGGCAAGCCCCTGCCCAAACGGACGGGTGGCCAAAGGGAAGGGACAGGTAAGAAGAGGAGCTCCCCTTGGTGAAAAATCGAATCGCGCCGGATCTAGTTCTTCGAGATTGCCAATCGCCCGCGGCGCCGCGTGCGATTGGTGACTTGCGCAACCATGGGCAGGCCACCCAACTCCAGCAATAATTTCCGCAAGCGATAGCGTTCATCCAGATCCATCTCCACGAATTCGAAAGCCATCGCTTGTGGACGCGCTCCGCGGACGATGGCCTGCGCCTTGAGGTTGCGCACCCCGTGCGAAAATTTCAGCGACAACAACGAGCCCGGAGCCAGATGGCGTTCTCCGGAACCGATTCCGCCTCCCAGGTTTAGCTCCGGAATGGAGAGTCTGAAGTTTTCCCGCAAATTCGTTGTCACCGCAATGAGGTTGCGCGAAAGCTTCAAGCGCGCGTAGCGCCGCTGGCGGATCACAGAAGCATTAGGGTCGGGATCCGAGGGTTCGAGCGTCAATTCCTTGCGGTCGATTCCGCTGGCGGCAACCTTTTCCATACCCACCGCCGGATCGACGCGCAGCAACGCCTGCGCCGCAGCGATTCTCAATTCGTTCGGATATAACCAGCGCCATACCTGCCGGGTGTCCAAAATACGCTGGAACAGTGCGCTGGCTCCCGAAGCGCGCAATCGGCCGAGGGCCTCAACCGCTTTCACCCTCGTGAAGGCGGGCGTCTCGTCGTTCTGCAACAGTTCAATCAGTTTCGGAATACAGCTGGCTTGCCCACTCATTCCCATTTCGTCGATGGCCAGTGGACGAATTAGCACATCGAGCGAATCGTAGAGGGCAACTAGCAGCCGCGCCCGCTCCTCCGCTGGCGTTGCGGAAAGCTGCCGGACAGCGCGGTCATGCGCGGAGCGCGGCCATTGCGACAGCCGCGCCGGTAGAATCTTCTCCACGTTCTCTGGAGAAAGCTGACTTACCAGGCCGATGGCTTCTGCAGACTCGTTAGCAGGCGCGGTCTGCAAGGTCTCAAGAAGCCGTTGCGTGGCATCCTCTCCCAGGTTGCGGATAATCGTCGCAAGCAGATCGCAATCGTCCCGGAATCCGCAATGTCCGAATCGATTGGTTACATAGTGGATCGTGGCTTTGGGCATCAGGCTGAGGATATCCATCATGCCGTCTGCGATCTGGCCGCTGCGCATCGCTTCTTCGATGAATTCCGGGAGCCGTTCTTCCGCGCCGATGCGAGGCCGCAGGCTCTGTGTCGACCCCGGTCGCTGCGCCTCCACGCTCTCGAGCGAGGCAAGTGCTTGCTGCATCGCCGGATAGCAGCGCTTGGAGGCCGCCTCCTGGCTCAACCTCACAAACGCGGCGCTGACCAGCGTCTGCAATTCCGGCTCTCGCTCGATGGCCAACTGATTGCCCAAGCGGCGAATCGCCTCCATCAAAGCGCTGCCGTCTCCGCTGCCGTACAGTTCGCCCAAGTCCGAGAGTCCGATCGCCGTGGTCCGCCGCGCTTCTGGCGCTTCCAGCCCCACGCAGGAAGCGTACTTCATCAGGACTTCGTTGACGGTCTTGAGTTCACCACGCCGTAACATGTCTTCCAGGAATGCGCGAACGTTGCGCGGCGGCACGCACCACGCTTCGTCCGAAGTAAGCACTTCTTTCTTATTCTCTTCGGGAACCTGCTCCCAGAATTCCTGGTCCAGCAGCTCGGTATACGACTGCACGGACAGCCCCGCCTGCGCCATCATCTCTTCCTGCGTGGATAGGATCTTCCGCAGCCCTTCAATTTCCGTATTCATGCGGTCCAGCAGTTGTTTCACAGCGTTGACGCGCAGTTCGCCTTTTTCGTAGCTGTCCAACGCGAAGCGGATGGCCACGTGTTCCGCCAGTTTGAGCAGCATCGGCTTGTCTGGCTTGGCATCTGGCGCCTGCGCCGCGAGTCCCGCCAACGCCTGCTGCAGCGTATACTGCGCCCGCACCGGCATGGCGCTCAAGCGCGATTGGAACGTCGGCACGTCCATGCGGTGCTCAGAATCTTTCCGCGATTTGCCCAATTGTGCGAACAATCCGAGCATTGAGCGAACGTCCTCTTCCTCGACACTGAATCCGCCGCTTGTTCCCGTTCCGGTTGCTGTTCCCGGCAGACTGGCGGCTCCTCCGGTCGCGCCGCTTCGCAACAGAGCCGAGGCGGTCAACCATTTTCCAGGTGTGGCCACGTCCGTTCCGCCCGCCGCTCCCGCGCCAGTTTCGGTCCCTCCGCCACTGCCTACCCCGCCGCCACCACTGCCGCCTGTTCCACCACCGGCCGCTCCACCGCCGCCACCTGTTCCACCGCCGCCACCTGTTCCACCGCCGGCACCTGCACCGCCGCCGGCACCTGCACCACCGATGCCCCCGGCAACTCCGCCGCCCCCCGTGGCACCCGATTCCCACAAGCTGAAACCGCCAGGCGCACCACTGCCACGGCTTGCGGTTCCGCTTCCCCCAGTGCCTCCGCCGCTGCCTAGGCCGAATCCCGGCCCTGGGCCGCCGGAGCCATGCCCTGGTCCGCCCATCCCGCCACCACCGCCGCTAGCGCGCATACTCTCCGCGGCCAGGATCATTTGCAGCATCTTGTTGGGGTCTTCGAAGAAGTCTCTAAATTTGTCTCCCGCCGCGCCTAGGACCTTCTGCGTAAGTTGCGCCGCCACCTTGATGCCCGCCACGGAAGCGTCTTCCGCGACGTAGCGGATTTCATTCACCTTGATGCTGGTATCTCCTGCCAGCGCGGTTTTCAATTGTTCGGCCAGAGAAGAAGGCTTGGCGTTTCCGCTAGGGAAGGCGCGCACAAACCTCGCGAATTGCGGTTGAGTAAGAGTCGGGGAAAAATGAATGCTCGCGATTCCTGAGGTAATCAGTAGCTGCGCGAAGCTCCGTTCGCCGGCAGCCGATCCGAGTGGTACTCCATCCAGCAAAATCTGGTTTCCCGACGCACCTAGGAGCACACCGCCACCGTTGCTGTCATCCAGCGCGCCACGCAGTTCTTTCCACGTTGTTTCGAACTGGGCCGCCGTGCGCACGTGCCCGAATTCGTACAGCCGTGCGAACTTCAGCAGAATGTTCAGGCTGCGGACAAACGCACGCGCCCCGCCTCGTTGTTCCTGGATCATAGCTCTCGGCGCTGGACTTGGCCCCTCCTCACCCTTCCCTCTACAGTAGATTCACCTACGCCCAGAGACAAGCCTCCCGCCGCCTCCTGTACCCATCTCAATAACAGATTCTCATACCCATTGGGGAGCCTTTTTGTCCGCTGGTCAATCTGTCGGTTCTTGAACGAGCCTGGCTGAGACGACGCTCCGCCTCGATAAGCCCGCATCTGGGCCCCCCAACGGCGGGTCTTGCGACCCGTTTTCTTACTCTTCGGGCCCGCGCTTTAGACCCAGAGCTAAAATCTTTGCCACCCAGGAACGCGTATCCACCCCTGGTCGCCCCGCCGAGGTTGCCCGCCTGGTGGAAAGGAAAAAATCGCTGTTGTCTGACGAGTCACGCAAGTTCATAATCAGACTGCTCTTATGAAACAGGCGGCCGAGAACGCACCTCTGAAGGAACTGGACGATTGGGACGATTTTGTCGCGGCCCGCTATCGTCAGGGCAAATCGGAAGAGGAGTTCCGTAACTACAAAGCCGAAGCCAATCCCACGGTGACCGAGTTCTACCGTCAAAACCACGCTGGCCAGACCCTTGATTTTGTCTTGAGAAAGAAGGCGGAATACTGTGGCTTGAACCGGGGCAAGAAGGGTATTTGGGAAATGGCCGAGTACCTGAATACCCTGGTGGACGACAGCGATCCTGACACCGATCTGACTCAGACCGAGCACCTCCTGCAGACCGCAGAAGCCATTCGCAAGGATGGTCATCCGCGCTGGTTCATTCTCGCCGGCTTTTTGCACGATCTTGGAAAAGTGCTCTGCCTCTATGGCGAGCCCCAATGGGCCGTAGTCGGCGATACCTTCCCCGTCGGCTGCAGATACTCGGATCAGATCGTTTTTCCGGAATTCTTCAACGCCAACTCCGATAGCGCGATTCCGGATTACCAAACCGAGTATGGCATCTACGGACCGAGCTGCGGTCTCGACAGCGTGCACCTCTCGTTTGGACATGACGAATATGTCTATCAGGTGACGCGGAGGTATGTTCCGGAGGAGGCGCAGTACATGCTCCGGTACCATTCGTTCTATCCCGCGCACCGCCACGGCGCTTACCGGCACCTTATGAACGAACACGACGAGCGCCTGTTTGAATGGGTTCGGAAGTTCAATCCCTACGATCTATACTCGAAAGGCCGCGAGCGGCCGAAGACACAAGAAATCCTTCCTTACTACCAGGACCTCGTGGCAGAGTTTTTTCCTGAAAAAATTGACTGGTGATTGGCCCGAGACGCGTGACCCAACCTTAGCAACGCGCCAGTCTCGGTTGAGAAGGAGAACCCTATGCAGAGCAGGGCTTCTTTGAAGCCCGCTCTGGACTGTCTCCTCGACCTCGACCGCAATTACATTCGAGCGGTCGAAACCTCCGATGTTTCGCGCTTTGCAGAAATCCTGGCCGACGACTCTCTCTGCTCCCAGCCCGACGGATCGCTCCTAGACCGGGAAGCATTCTTGAGTCACACCGCGGCGCCTGTGAAGATCTCGAATCTCCAAGCCCACGACGTCAAGGTCCGGATCATGGGCGACGTCGCGATCATTCACGCGCGAACCACCTGCACCATGCCGGACGGACGGCCCGGAGCGGGCCGCTACACGGACGTGTGGGCACGGAGGAACGGCCGATGGCTGGCCGTCTCAGCCCACGTCACCCGTTGTTAAGGTGTGCCAACCCGCTCGAACCGTCGTTTCGGGTGACTCCCTTTTTCCATCCAGTCTATCGCGGCCTCAGTACGACGAACTTTGTCATCGCATAGCCTAGCGCTGCCCCCAAGAACACATCCGATGGGAAGTGAGCTTGAGTCGTAACCCGGGAAAAGCCGATCGCGGCGGCTGCGCCGTAGGACACCCAGGGCACCCAGCGATGTTGCCGATAGCGATGGGAGAAAACGGTTGCAACGGAGAACGCCGCCGTCGCGTGGCCGGAAGGAAAGCTCGTGTTTATACCGCTGAGAGATTTCGGACTGCTGAAGAACGTGTCGGAGAAATTGCCGAACGGCGCGATGTCGGAAGGACGCAGTCGGCGCGTCGCTACTTTCATCACTACGTCTACGATGGCGCTGTCGGCGTAGGCTTCCCCGGCGAGCAGCGCGGTCCTCTGCGAGTAGGAAGCGGAGCGGAAGCGCCCCACCACCAGAAAGAGCGCGGGAACGATCGCCGTTTCTGCCGCGGTGATGCGTCCGGAGAAAAGGTCGTTAAAGCCTTGGAATCGCCCCGTGCGCCTGAAGTAAGGCGTGTCGTGGGGATCGGCGGTGATGAGTGCCGCCGTCACTCCCGTTACTAAGAGCGTGGGCAGCCAGTGCCGTCCCTTCCCGAGTTGCACCGGAAACAACCAGACGTCTTTCTGATCGTGAAGAACGTTTTGCGGGAGCGTGCGCCAGGAGACGTCGCGCTCCGCTCCAGCTAGCGCCGGGTCTCGCGGCCCCGCGTCCGCGGCGGCGGTTCGCGGCTCTTCCTGCGCACCAGCCAAGGGACACCAAAATTCAATCCCCATGCACGCTACGGAGCACAGCACCCAGGAACGGCGGAATCTGCGTTGAGGCCCGGATTCCGCGCGTTGGTTTCTTCTTTCCCTCATATCCCTTACAAGCGTACTCGTGGACTGGTTCGTGTATCAACTTCTAGACCGCGCTAAGGCCAGTCTGGGTTCCACCCGCCAAGTCTTTTTGAAAGCGATCTTGTCGATGTCGCGCCTCAGGAGGCTAGTGAGTTTGTGCGGGGAACCCGATGCGGTGCACCAGATTGGTGTATCTCGGATCGGAACGCAAGCCATCAAACGCCGGTGCAGTCCTGAGCCCGAAGATTATTTCTTTTGAATTCTTTGAACAATGGCTGCCTACCGATTCTCTCGGTTCCACAGGACACGGGACAGCGGTCACTCCTTACTTTTCTTTACAAGTGCGCTCACGAATTTCATTCCTTCGCCTTCGCCTCCAGACCGTTTGAGTATAGAATCGAGGGCCGATGACCGACCAGCCAAGTTCGGATCGCTTCAAGCCGGATATGCCGCAGATTCCCGGCGTTTCCGGGTCCGGCTCACGCTCATCCGCCACGTCGAATCGCGCCATGAAATTAGTCATCGGACTTCTTGCCGTGCTCCTCGTGGTTTTCCTGGGAGCGCGATGGACCCTTCGCGCGAAACATGTGGAACCGCAGCTCGCCGAACAGCAACCGCAGATCGAAGTGCCCGCCCCTGCGCCCGATCCAAGCACGCTGCTCCCTCACGCGACCGATGCGGAGCCCGGGATCGCCGACGCTACGGAGATGGCCAAACCCTGGTCCGCAAAAGAGTTTTTTATTCGCAACCGCCTCACTGGAGAAAATATCCCTGCGCTTCTCATTCGTTTGCCGGCAGGCTCCCCTTCCCAGGCAATCGGCTACTGGGCCTTCGAACAAAAATCCCCTTATGGAAACTGCAAGCTCGAATACCTCACCGGCCTGGACAAACTGAAAAATGATTACGGCTTCCATGCCGCGAAGCATCCCATGGTCGGTAACCCCTGCAGTCGCACAGTGTTTGATCCGCTCAAAACCAGCAATCTTCCCGGTAGTGGAGTCTGGGTGCGTGGAAGCATCGTGCAGGGCTCCGATCTGCGCCCGCCCCTGGGCATCGAAATAAAGGTTGTGGGAAAGAAAATCCTCGCCGTGCGGACGGAGTAGTTTGCGTATTTTCCGCCGGCCGTCTGGCTGCTGGGACGTGGCGCAACACAAAGTTTGCGGAATTTGATTCGCCTCTCATGCGCGAGAGATGGATGCTATCGCCGATTCAGAAAACCGGCCGTCTTTATCCCGTATATTCTCTGGACCCACTAGCGATTTCCCGCCATTCCAGCAACTTCTCCGCTACGCATACCTGAATCTAAATCAGCTAAACCCTCCAGAAGTATCGAAGTTTAGATTCCCTCCGGGCCAATATGGCTCGTAAGTTGTAGAAAAGAATATGTGTTAATCCAGGCCCTCATTGGCGCACAACCTGCAATTCGAAGGACAAGTCTGATGCTGGCTATTCGCATTCGGATGGACGGTTCCAGGAAATAGAAGCCAGAAGTATGGGACAAATTCGAAGCAGTTCGAATTGAGGGGGAGATAATGAACTTTGATGGACGGATGGGTGATGGGTCGCGTGTATGCCGGTTCAGCAGCCTAAGAAGGTTAATTTATTTTGCAGCAGTCTTGGGACTGGCGCTGATCTTCTCGTTCCCAGCGACGGCGCAGAGACTCACGGGAACCCTGCGTGGACAGGTTTTCGATCCCACGGGAGCAGCGGTTCCGAATGCGCAGGTAACAGCCACGAATCAGGAGACGGGCGTGTCGGTGAGAATTACCACCACTTCGGCGGGAACATATTCGTTCCCGAGCCTGATTCCGGGCTTGTATAGGGTGGGCGTAGAGGCCAAGGGCTTTAAGAATTTCCTGGCGACGGACATCACCGTCATCGCCAATCAAGACAACGTTGCGGATACGCACCTGGACTTGGGCGTGGCGACGGAGGTCGTGGAAGTGACGGCCGGCGGGGCGTCCATTCAGACGACGTCTTCGGATCTAAATAATACGTATGATGTGAGCGAGGTGCAACTTCCCAATGGCGCTGGCACGCTCAACGGCAGCCCGCTCAACCTGGCAGTGCTGGCTCCCAACGTTGTGGCGCAGCCAGGCGGGGTCACGGGAATTGGCGGATCGGTTGGCGGAACGCGTCCACGCGACAACAATTTCACGGTTGATGGTGTGGATGACAACAACCTGGGCGTGACGGGAAACAACTCGACGGTCATTCCTGATGCGGTCGCGGAATTCAACCTCACCACCAACCAATTTAGCGCCGAATATGGGCACTCGGCGGGCGGTCAGTTCAGCCTGGTGACCAAGACCGGCACCAATAACTGGCATGGTTCGGGCGAGTGGTATAACCAGAATCGCAACTACAACTCACTGGATAATCTAACGAAAAATGCGATCGATGTGCAGCATACGCTTCCCGGCCAGCCGGCCTTTGACAATAATCGCTTTGGCGGCACCATGGGTGGTCCCATCGTCAAGAATAAGTTGTTCATTTTCGGCGCCTATGAATACACCTACCTCCACGGTCAAGGCTCCGCTACTGCATTTACTGGACCCACTGCCAGTGGTTTGGCGACACTGCAGGCCAACGCCGCGGATAGCGCCGTAACGGCTCTGTTGATGAATTTCCCTGTGGCGTCGGCGAACGATGCCGGTACCGTGACGATTCATCCTGGCCTAACCGGTCCCGCCCTAGCCGTTCCCATCGGCAACATAACCATCTTCAGCCCGAATTTTCAAAGAGAACACGATGCCCAGGTTAGTACCGACTATACGATGGGGCGGCACCAGTTTGGAGCGCGCTTCCTGATTAACCAGGAAAGTTTCATCTTGCCGACCAATTCAACGCAAGCGCAGTTCAACCAAGCTGAGCCGATACACAATCGCAAGATTGCCTTGAACGACGTGTGGACCATTAACAGCCACTTCGTGAACGATCTGCGCCTGCAGTATTCGTTTTTCTCCCTTTCGACCCTGAACCCCTGCACGACCTGCCCCACGGACATAACCATTGGCGACCTTCTCAGTGGTGTAACGGTGGGGCCTGGGGACAATACATTCCAAAAGCAGAATAGTTATCAAATCGCGGATACCTTCAGTTGGACGCGAGGCAAGCACAGCTTCAAGTTCGGCGGCCAGTACAACCACTTCATCTACCCGCAGTTTTTTCTTCCGCGTAGCAATGGAGATAACCAGTATGGCACGGCAAACGCGTTCATAAATGACATCTTGCCTGACAATCCTGGCAGAACCCTGCGCGGCGCCGGAACGGGTAGCTTCCTCGGTACGCAAAGTTCCTTTTATGGGTTTGCCCAAGACGACTTTAAGTTTTCGCCGCGTTTAACGTTGAACCTAGGTGTCCGCTATGAATATTGGACGAATCCGGTGGGGTCAAGCAAACAAGCCCTGAACGCCGTTTCCAACGCGCCAGGCCTAGTCACGTTTGGCAACCCCCAAACCGACAAGAACAATATCGCTCCGCGCATCGGCTTTGCCTACGATCCCCGGGGCAATGGGAAGACGGCAATTCGCGGCGGTTTCGGCATCGCCTATGATGTAAAGTTTCAGAACTTTGCGTCCATCACCTTGCCGCCACAATTGCAAAGCGAACTTAATCCCGCGTCGGCGTGCACGCTGTCGCCCCAGCCGTCCTGGTGTACGACTCCGAATAACTCCGGCTTTCTCGCCGGTGGCGGGCTGCCCTCCGCTTACCTACCACCTGCGAACCAGAAGGCAGCACGAGGCCTGACTACCTCTTTTATCGACGATACGGTCATGCCGAAAATTTTGACCTGGTCCCTTGGAGTACAACACGAGTTGGCTCGGAATACCACTGTCGAAGTGCGCTACCTGGGCACGCGCGGGCTGGAATTACCGGTACAGTTTCGCCGGAATCACATCAGCGCCTTTGATAGCGGAATAGCTCCCCTGCCGACTTTCTTTAAGACTTCGGACATTCCAACGACATGGACCGCGAGCACGCCGACCGATACGCCGTTCAACGGGTTCGATTCGAACATCTACGATAAGGCTCCGTGCACAACGGGCGCAGGTATCTGCCCATTCAAGGGGAACATCACAGCTGATCCCCCCCTGGGCAGCAGCATTTACCATGCGGGGTCGATCAGCCTCACACAACGTGCGCGTCACGGGCTCACCTTTAACGCGAATTATACCTATGCTCACACGATCGACAATTCGACCAATGAATTCTTCACCAGTCTCTTGAACCCGCGCCGGGCTCAGGACACCAATCGCCTAGGCGAAGACCGTGGGAACTCGGACTTGGATGTGCGCCACAAGTTTGCACTCTCTCTCACCTACCAGGTGCCTGATGTCAAAACGGAGAATCGTTTCCTCAAAACGCTGGTAAACGGATTCCAGATTGGCTCAATCTACCTTGCGCAAAGCGGGCAGCCTGTGAGCCTGCAGTCCGGAAATGCCGGTATCGATTCAAACGGCAATGGCGATACAGCTGGTGACCGCGCGTCGGTCAATCCCTTCGCCTCGGGCATCGCCGGATCGGATGTCTTCGCACTCTGCGAACTTCCGAACGGGACGGTCGGCCGGTCCAACGGTGGCCCCGGCGCGTTCAACGTCGCTACTGGTGTCGCCTCCGGCGGCGGTTGCTTTGATCCCTCCGACCCAACGGGAAACACTTTCTTTCCCGCGATCGGCTACAGTCCGGTGAACCTCAACTCCAAATACGTAATCACTGGGCCGGGCGCGAGAGCCAACCTGGGTCGCAATAGTTTTACGGGCCCTGGATTTGGCATCCTTAATTTTTCGGTCGGCAAGAAATTTCACTTCAGCGAAAACAAGTACTTGCTGGCCAAGGCCGACATTTTCAACATTCTAAACCACCCCAACTATTCCCTTAGCAACGGGAATGTATTCAGCACCGCGGGCGTTACGACAGCCACCACGACACCGGGTTATGTAATCCCGACCGACGCGAACTTCCTAAAGGCCAGTACCCTCTTCAGCGGGGGGTTCCGTTCCATGACTCTAGGATTGAAGTTGGTGTTCTAGACTTTAGTTCAGGTTGTCCTTTGCGGGAGGTGCTCGCCGATGAGCGCCTCCCGTTTTGTTTTTGCCAAAGTAGCTGGTGCTTTGCCTTTTACTGTTGGTTGTATAGGCCTCGATCTGCCTTGACAAGCTGCGCCTTTCCCGGATAAACCTCTCCGTGTCATGAACAAACCAACTCCGGATTGTCGTTCGAATGCATCGCGCCGTCATTTCTTGAAAGGCAGCGCCATGGTTTCGGCCTTGGCACTGGCGCGACCGGTCAGTGCCAAACCTGGCGGCCTACCGAGGGCCATCCCCGAGGATGGCTCCAGCGCTCTTCCTCCAGCATTTTCGGCTCTTAAACCACTTGGGGCACGCATCCATCCGATCGCGGCCGATGAGTTTTATGGACGCCTGCAGCGCGCCCAAAAACTGATGGCGGAGCTAGCACCAAAATTCGATGCTGTATTCTTTGCCCCCGGGACTTCTCTTTATTACTTCACCGGCGTGCGTTGGGGAATCAGCGAGCGGCTCCTCGCCCTGGTGCTGCCGCGCGCGGGCAATCCCATACTTGTCGTGCCGGGGTTTGAAGAAGGACGCCTGCGCGAGAAGTTGCAGTTCCCAGCGGAAGTCCGCGTCTGGCAGGAGGATGAGAGCCCCACGAAGATCGCCGCCGCGGCCCTCGGAGATCGCGGTATTCGAACGGGGCGCGTAGGCGTGGAAGAAACCGCGCCATTCACATTTCTGGATCGCCTGCGCGGTGCGGCGCCGGGATTCGAATACCTCTCTGCCGATCCTGTAACCATTGCTTGCCGCGGACGCAAGTCGGCGCACGAACTCGAACTGATGCGGCTGGCCTGCACGGCAACCTACGACGTTTTTCGCGCGGTGTTCGCTTCACTGAAGGAAGGCATGTCCCAGGAGCACGTCGCCAAGCTGGTGGAAGGAGGCTTTTCAAAAATGGGTTTGCACGGCGGGGCGCTGGTCCTGCTGGGCGCCTCCGCGGCGTTGCCGCACGGCACCATCAAGCCGCAAAAGCTGCAAGATGGGGAAGTTGTGCTGATTGACGGCGGTTGCGCGGTCGATGGCTACCAATCGGACGTGACGCGCACGGGCATCTTCGGCAAGGCGCCAGAAAAGGTGCTGCGGGTTTACGAAATCGTGCGCAAGGCGCAAGATGCCGCTCTCGATGCGGCGCGTTCCGGACGACTATCGGGCACTGTCGATGATGCTGCTCGCAAGGTGATCAGCGACGCCGGGTATGGACCGGACTACAAGTATTTCACGCACCGGCTCGGTCATGGCATCGGACTCGACGGTCACGAGCATCCCTATCTCGTTCGCGGAAGTGAGACCGTGTTGGAGCCGGGCATGACCTTTTCGAATGAGCCGGGGATCTATATTCCCGGCGAGTTCGGGATGCGCTGCGAAGACGACATGGCTATTGCCACGGACGGGCCGGCGCAACTTCTAACGCCTGGTTTTCCCGTCTCGCTGGAGAAACCGCTGGGGTGAGACAGTTTTTAGAGGGCGACCCTAGGTGGAGAAGGCGCGGGCCGCGCAGAATTCGACGATGCGCTGCTCGGCCCAGAAGCGCTCATTTCCGGAGTGCTTCGAAATGAAGCCGCAATGGCCGCCGTGTTGGGGCGCGACAAACTGGATGGCGGGATTCTCGTTGATCCTGGCGGCCGAGAATGAGCCGTAGGGGACGAAGGGATCGTCCTGCGCGGTGATCAACAGCATGGACACGCGGATGTGCGCCGCGACGCGTTTCGCGCCCACGTTCTCGTAATAGTCTTGAGCGTCGCGATAGCCGAACTGCGGCGCGGTGACGAGGTCATCGAATTGACGGACCGTTCGGACCGGTCCCAGGCCAGCGATCGAGTAACGCTCCGGAAACATTTTGTGTTTTCTTGCGTACCGCGCCATCAGGCCATTCACGAAGCGGCGCTGGTAAAGATAATTGTCCACGCGCTCCAGCGCGTCGGCGCAAGCTGCAAGGTCCAGGGCCGGGCACACCGCGCAGACACCCCGCAACGTCTTCGGCACGGCGGCACCAAACTCTCCAGCCATCTTGGTCACCAGGTTTCCGCCCATCGAGTAGCCGGCGTAAAAGATCTGTTCGAATCCGTCAGCACTTGACAACTCTTCGAAGACAGACCGGTAATCCCCGCTCATGCCGGAGTTGTACAAGGTGGGCGTCAATGCTTCCGTCCCGCCGCAATTCCGCTGGTTCATGCGCACGACGTGGAAACCACGGTGGAAGGCTTTCTCCGCAATGCCTCGAACATAGTTCCCATCGCTCGAACCTTCGAGACCATGAACGATGACAATGACCGGCGCATCCCTGCGCTTCCCGGGCTGCCAGTGGCAATGTGCGAGGAGGCACGACTCGGACTCAACCTGAAACAGCCGGGCTTCCGCGGGCGGAATATCGAATCGGCGCGGAAGGAGTGCGGATGCGATGGTCATCGCGTGGCCATTTCTTAGTAGCAGATGGGGCTCAAACGGCGGGATGACGAATTCCACGGTGAGACTGTATTTCACGACGTCGGCGCAGGCAAGACGCAGCTGCGCCTTTGCAGGAGAGGCCACGTGCGTATAAGCTAGCTCCAGCTACCGATTCCTTGCCTACCGTGAATAGACAGATCCTCGGTCAATCGCCTGGTCGCCTGGCAAGGCGCACCAATGACCGTCAGAGTTTATAATCCGGCAAGGCAAAGGCTGTTTCTCAAATATTCCCGGATATGAATTCCCGTATATCACCCATACTTGATTCTATATTCT
>WNFP01001838.1_pt1 | contig 23807 bp, 17 predicted proteins | sample 5400201 | NCBI WGS metagenome assembly WNFP01 (sample SAMN13153355, study PRJNA577476) | soil metagenome | isolation source: 115 cm saprolite under Madrone tree | place: USA:California | collected 2016-06-14
TCGGGCTGAAGGTTCAAATCTCCTTCACCAGAAGCCTTCTTTTGCCAATACTTACCGACCCAAGCCTCCCAGCTCTTTCCGGCAGCGGTGTCCCTGCCGGTGAAAGCTAGCGCCGCTATATCGGAGTAGGCAATCTTCACTTTTTGATGGGAGTCTTTGGGTAGAATTCTCACAAAGCTGGTTGAAAGGGACGGCCCGGTCGTCCGGTCGAACAAGTAACCTTCGATTTTTGAATTATCTTTGAGAGTCACCGTCACATCGCCGCGATAGTCGAAGGCTTTTTCCAAAGCGATGCGCAACTCTTCTTCGGTGGCCAGTTTGGGCACCCAACCTTGTACGCTTTCATGGACGGTGCCAGGCGCGACTTCCAGAGTATCGGGATTGAGCGGAGATCCTTCCAAAGCACTGGCGCCCGTAAACTGAGCGACGTGGCTGGGCCGGTCGGCGTGGCGCGGACCTGTCATGCACGCGTTTCTTCAAGTTGGTTCTTGTCCGATTGGATCTGAACAAGAGGGTTGTAGGAATGCACGGGTTGCGTCGGTTCGTTCAGCATTGCGAGCGCATCCGAGTCGTTATATTTGGTGGAGAGCTCAGCCTTTACTGTCGCCCAAAGTCCACGCAGGCCGCTGAAGGTATGGTCCACCGCCGAAGCTTCGTATCCACTGTGCACCATGCAGTTCGCGCACTTGGGATTGCCGGACTCCGTGCCGTAGTTCTGCCACTCGGTGGCGTCCAGCAGTTCCTGAAACGTATCTACGTAACCGTCCTGCAGTAGGTAGCAGGGTTTTTGCCAGCCGAAAACGTTGTACGTCGGCATTCCCCATGGCGTGCAGGCATAGGTTCGCTTGCCCATCAGAAACTCGAGGAACAGCTTGGATTGGTTAAACTGCCAGCTCTTCTTGCGGTTCGATAGAATGGCGCGGAACAAGCGCCGCGTGCGAGCCCGGCCGAGGAAGTGTTTCTGGTCGGGCGCTTTATCGTACGAATAGCCGGGGGAAAGCATCATGCCTTCGACGCCCAGTTCCATCATTTCGTCAAAAAACGCGCGGACGCTTTTGGGATCAGCGCCATCGAACAATGTCGTATTTGTGGTGACGCGGAAGCCCTGCTTCACGGCTTCGCGAATGCCATCGATGGCCAGCTCATAGCCGCCCTCGCGGCAAACGGAAAAATCATGGTGTTCTTTCTGCCCGTCCACGTGCACCGAGAACGTCAGATATTTGCTGGGCTTGAAAAGATGTAGTTTTTCCTTCAGGAGCAGCGCATTGGTACAGAGATAGATGTACTTTTTCCGCGCGACCAAGCCTTCGACGATCTTGTCGATCTCCGGGTGCATCAACGGCTCACCACCGGGAATCGAAACCATCGGCGTGCCGCACTCGTCCACGGCCTTGAAGCACTCTTCCGGGGTCAAATCTGTTTTTAGGATATGCGCGGGATATTGGATTTTGCCGCAGCCCGCGCAGGCCAGATTGCAGCGGAACAGCGGCTCCAGCATCAGCACAAACGGGTAGCGCTTACGTCCCTTCAGCTTTTGCTTGAGGACGTAGGTTGCCACCGTCCACATCTGTGAAATCGGTACCGGCATCTTGCCTGCTTATCTCCAGAAATGGATAGGGGTATTCCGAGGCCCCCACGATCTCCTCGTACGGCAGAGACCACAAGTTACCATTGTAACCGAGACCCGCGAATTCCGCTCAGCGGCTTTTACTCAGATGCAAGGGCCTGTTCCTTTGTGGCACGGTAAGTGCACTATGGCATGGGATGCACCCTCCTGCGCAATCGGATTGCGTGCCCGCCATGGAAGCCCGCGCCACCGCTTCGGGCGTAGAATCGACCCATATCCGAGGCAAAGAAACTACAGCACTTATGCCCCGAAAGAATCTTCTGAGTTTATTCGCAGAATTTGCTCGCTTTGGCGGCGAAGTGGCCGTCGTCCAAAGGCGCGGCTACCGTCGGGAAAAACTGACGTATGTAGAGCTTTACGCGCGTGTTCTCTCTTGGAGTTATGCGCTAGCCGAGCACGGGGTTGCTCCAGGTGATCGCGTTCTTCTCTGGGGACCCAATTCTGCCGAGTGGGTTGCCTGTTACTGGGGAATCCTCTTGCGTGGCGCTGTCGTTGTGCCGATGGACGCCGCTGCGTCGCCGGATTTCGTTGAGCGCGCGGTCAAGGATGCTGGCGTGAAACTCATCTTGCGCGATCGTCAACAGATGGAGTTGCCCAGCGCACCACCGTCGATGATCATCAACGATCTTAAGGACGTTGTGGCAAGCCCTCAGCCAGCCCCAGATGCGGGTGTGGACCCGGGAGATGAATCTACACGCAGCACCATTGCGGAAATTCTTTACACCTCGGGGACGACCGCCGAGCCGCGCGGCGTTGTTCTGACCCACGGAAATTTTCTGGCGAACCTGGAGCCGCTGGAACGCGGCATCGCTGAGTATCGGAAATACGAGCGCTGGTTTCATCCGCTGCGCTTTGTCACGCTGGTGCCGCTCAGCCATGTCTTCGGACAATTCATGGCGCTATTTGTTCCGCCGCTTCTTGGTGCCGCGGTGGTGTTCGAACCGTCGAGCAATCCGGGCGAAATCATGCGCACCATCAAGCAAGAACGCGCCACGGCGCTTATCGCCGTGCCACGCATGCTGGATCTTCTTCATGCGGGCATTGAGAGGGAAATCGAAGGCCAGGGGAAATCACGGTGGCTGAAGCGCACCCTCGAAAATGCAAGAGGCAGGAAATTTCTCAAGCGCGCCTGGATGTTTCGCAGAATCCACCGGCGTTTTGGCTGGAAGTTTTGGGCCTTCATCTCCGGCGGCGCCGCGCTCTCAAATGAAACCGAGGACTTTTTCAAACGCATGGGCTATGCCGTTGTTCAAGGTTACGGGATGACGGAAACAGCCTCTTTGATCAGCCTGAATCATCCCTTTCGCGCCACGGAAGGATCTGTCGGCAGAATCTTGCCGGGCCGCGAATTCAAGCTCGCCGAAGACGGCGAAATCCTCGTCCGCGGCGAAAATGTTTCCAGCGGTTATTGGGAGCAAGGAGCCGTTCGGTCCGCCGAACAGGAAGGCTGGCTGGGCACAGGCGATCTTGGCGAACTCGATGCCGAAGGCAATCTGCGTTTCCGCGGCCGCAAGAAAAATGTGATCGTCACGCCCGCTGGTCTCAACGTATATCCCGAGGACCTGGAAGCTACTCTCCGCACGCAATCCGGGGTGCGCGATTGCGTGGTCATTCCCATCGAAAGCGGCGGCAACTCCGAGCCCTGCGCAATACTCCTTTTGAATAACGCTGATCGTTCCGCCGCTCGCGCTGCTATCGATAGCGCAAACGCCTCGCTTGCCGAATACCAGCGCATTCGAACATGGTTCATCTGGCCCGAGTTTGATTTTCCCCGCACGCCTACGGGTAAGCCGCGGCTCCCGGTCATTTCTGCCTGGGCTACGCAAATCCTCGACGGACGGCAAGCCGTTGATCCGGAAGATTTACGGGCGGATTTTAGTCCGGCCTCCTCGTCCCGCCGCACGCTCGACCAACTCCTGGAACGCTTTAGCATGTCGAGCGGCGAAGGCTCGCAAGCCGGCAATCACCTGGAACAGCAACTGAACCTTTCCTCCCTGGACCGCGTCGAGCTGTTGAGCGCCCTCGAGGAAAAGTTTCACGTGGAACTAAACGAAACCGCTTTCGCCAATGCCAAGACCGTTGCCGACGTCGAGCGTGTCTTGCAACAGCCGGCCGCGCGCCGCACAGAGTACCTTTATCCGCGCTGGACGCAGCGCGAGCCCATTCGCTGGCTGCGGCTCGCGGTCTATTACGCCCTCGTCTGGCCCGCCACGCAGATCCTTGGCCACCCGCGCATCGTGGGCCGGGAGAATCTTCGCGGGGCACGCGGACCAGTGCTCATCGTCTCAAACCACATCACGCGGCGCGCCGACATCGGCTTGATCCTCGCCGCCGTGCCGCTGCGGCACCGGCACCGCCTGGCCGCAGCCATGGGCGGCGAATCGCTGCAAAATATGCGCCGCCCACCGCAAGACTGGTTCTTCGCCAAGCGCTGGGCTTATCAACTCGGCTACGGGCTCGCCACCCTGCTCTTCAACGTTTTCCCGCTCCCGCAGCTTTCCGGCTTCCGCGAGAGTTTCCGCTTCGCCGGCGAATCCGTCGACCGCGGCTACAGCGTGCTCGTTTTTCCCGAAGGTGAAGTGAATAACTCCGAAGACGGCCACATGGCTCCTTTTCAAAGCGGCATCGGCCTCCTCGCAGAAAATCTGCATATCCCGGTCATTCCTATTCGCCTGGACGGTGTCTGGCAGATGAAGCGCGAACATCGCCGCCTCGCCCACATCGGCGAAATCACCGTCCGCATCGGCGCACCGGTAACTTTTGCTCACGGCACATCTCCGGAAGAAATCGCCCTCCGTCTCGAATCTGCGGAAACTGAGAGGGTCGCTACTCAGCAACCCGTTGCCTTCTGTGGCAAAATAGAGGTTCAAAGAGCAGATTGATGGCACACCGTACAACTCTCGAAGAAGAGCGCCTCGCAAGAACGCCAAAGGCGGCCAAGAAAACCGCGGCGGGCAGCCCCCCGAAGCCAGCCAGTAACGAAGACCGCGAGCGGATTTTCGACGCTTTCCGCCGCTGGGGCTACTTGGAGGCGACCCTCGATCCCCTCGGCTTGTTTGAGCCGTTGAAGCACCCCGACCTGGATGCCCTGACCGGAGAGGCTGCTGAGGAAGCGCGCCGCGTCTACTGCGGCGCGATCGGCGCCGATTTCATGCATCTGTCGGAGCCCGAGCGACGGTACTGGATCGCTGAGCGGCTGGAAGCTCCGTCCAGCCCAGTTGATGAGCACAAAATTCTCGAGCGTCTGATTCGCGCCGATCTTTTCGAACAGGTTTTGCAAGCGCGCTACCTGGGCACGAAGCGTTTCTCGCTCGAAGGTGTTACCGCGCTGATTCCGCTGCTCGATTCGATTCTCGACGAAGCCGGCGAACACGGCGCGGAATCCTCGATCATGGCCATGAGCCACCGCGGGCGCCTCAACGTGATGGTTCATGCTGCCTGCAAATCTCCCCATGAAGTGGTCTCAGGCTTCGAAGACGTCGATCCACGCAGCGTACTGGGTGCGGGCGACGTGAAATACCATGTCGGAGCTACCGGCACTTACGTCACCACCAGCGGCAAGGAAATCGGCATTCACCTCGTTTCGAATCCGAGCCATCTGGAGGCCGTTGATCCCGTCGCCGTTGGCCGCGCGCGCGCCAAGCAGACGCGCCACGGCTTGCGCGGGCCCTACGTCGACCGTTCCAGCGAAACGCTGAACAAAGTGGTTCCTATAGTCATGCATGGCGACGCGGCTTTCGCCGGCCAGGGCATCTGGGCGGAAACGCTTAACTTTGCCGACCTGCGGGCTTACACCGTTGGCGGCACGATTCACGTCATCGTGAATAACCTCATCGGATTCACGACCAAGCCTATTCAGGAGCATTCCTCGCGCTTCGCTTCAGACGTAGCTAAGCGCCAGTCCGTGCCCATCTTCCACGTTAACGCGGAAGACCCTGACGCGGTTGTGCGCATCGGCAGACTCGCCGCGGATTATCGCGCCACGTTTGGCAGTGACGTCGTCGTGGACCTCATCGGCTACCGCCGTCACGGCCACAGCGAGGTGGACGACCCGACGATCACTCAGCCCCTCTTGTACGAGCGCATCAAAAATCATGCGCCGCTTTGGAAGCTTTATGCTGAACGCACCGGCATCGACTCGACGCGGATTGCGGAAACAGTTCGCAAGGAATACGAAGAAGAACAGACCAAAGCCCGCGCGCTGAGAAAGATCCCGCATCTCCGAAAGCTGCCGGAGTACTGGGCGCCCTATAGCCACGGCCGCTACAAGCCGGAATATGAAGTGGACACCGGCCTCTCTCCTGAAAGACTTGAAGAAATCACCGCCGGCTTGGTGCGCGTGCCGGACGGCTTTCATGTTCATCCGAAGATCGTGAAGCTGCTCGAACAACGCTCCGAGATGGGCCACGGAAAGCGCGCCGTAGACTACGGGTTCGCGGAGGCGCTGGCGTTTGCGTCCATCGTTCTGGAAGGCAATCCCATTCGACTCACCGGACAGGATACACAACGCGGCACGTTCAACCAGCGCCACGCCGTGCTGGTCGATACGGTGACCGAGCACGATTACCTTCCGCTCTGCCACCTTTCGCCCAATCAGGCGTTCTGCGAAATCTACAACTCTTCTCTTTCCGAGGCCGGCTGCCTCGGTTTCGAATACGGATTCAGCCGCGATTATCCGGAAGCCCTCGTTCTGTGGGAAGCTCAGTTCGGCGATTTTGCCAACGGCGCGCAGGTCATTATCGACCAGTTTATCAGCGCCGGCGAGGACAAATGGAATCTGCCGGCCGGGATTGTGATGCTCCTGCCACACGGTTACGAGGGCCAGGGGCCGGAGCATTCCAGCGCGCGCATGGAGCGCTTCATGCAGCTCGCTGCGGAAGACAACATGCAAATCTGCCAGCCTTCGACCGCCGCGCAGTATTTCCACATGCTGCGCCGTCAAGTTCGTCGCTTGTGGCGCAAGCCGTTGATCGTCTTCACCCCCAAGAGTATGCTGCGCCATCCCGACGCCAGCTCGCAAATCGAGGAATTCACGAAACCGCGCTTCCTGCCGCTGGTTCCCGACCGCGAAGTGCAGGACGCGAAGCGCATCCTGATCGCCAGCGGAAAAGTCGGCCATGAGTTGCGTGCCGAACGCCGCCGCCGCGTCGCCCGCTCTGCGGGCGCCCAGGACAAGGACACGAGTACCGCCATTTTCTTTCTCGACCAGCTCTACCCGCTCCCGCGCACGGAAATTGCCGCCGCCATCGATGAGCATCCTAACGCCCGCGAGATTGTCTGGGTTCAGGAAGAACCCGGCAACATGGGCGCCGCAGGTTACATTTTGCCGCGATTTGAACGCCTCGCAAAAGCCAGGGGGCTCAACTTTCGGTCGGTCAAGCGTTCCGCGAGTGCCAGTCCGGCGACGGGCTCCGCCAAGGCGCATGAGTTGGAGCAAAAAACGCTTCTGGCCCTGGCTTTCACAACTACGAGCAGCGATTAAGCCTTTCGGCTTTCACACTACATTCACATTGGTGTAAGCCCTGCGTTATCATGTTGGACCATGCACCTGCGACAATCAGCCGTGTTACGCCAAATCCCGAGTGACCAAAAACTTCCTAATGCCTATCGCAACTCGCCGTCCTACGGTACACTGCCGCCAAGCCGGCGTGCGGTACGCTCAACTTGCATGAAACGCATCCTTATTATCGAAGACGACCGCGATATCGTCGAACTGGTCCGTTACAATCTCGCGAACGAAGGCTTTCAGGTCAGTTCTGCCAATGATGGCAGCACCGGCCTGAGCACCTTAAAAAAAACGCCACCCGATCTGCTGCTTCTCGATCTCATGCTCCCCAAGCTTTCCGGCCTGGAAATTTGCCGGGAGATTCGCCGGGATGACTCGCTCAATCGTTTGCCCATTCTGATGCTTACGGCGCGCGGCGAAGAAGCCGACCGCGTCGTCGGGCTCGAGATGGGCGCCGACGATTACGTGACCAAGCCCTTCAGCCCGCGCGAATTGCTCGCGCGCGTCAAGGCCTTGCTCCGTCGTGCCGAGCCGCCTGCCGATGCGCCGCGTACCATTGAGATCGGCAAGCTGGCGATTGATCCGGCGTCCTATCGCGTGAGTCATTCCGGGAAACCCGTACCGCTCAGCACGCTCGAATTCCGGCTGCTCTATTACCTTGCTTCGCGCCCGAACCGCGTCTTTACCAGGGATCAATTGCTCGACGCGGTCTGGGGAACGGATCGCTTCGTTACTCCGCGCAGCGTGGATGTTTACGTCCGCCGCTTGCGTGAGAAAATCGAATCCGATCCAGAGAACCCCTTGTACTTGAAAACGGTCCGGGGCGCGGGGTATTTGTTTGAAACCCGTGCGGCTTAACCTTTTCTGGAAACTCGGTTTCGCTTTCCTCGCTCTGCTGATCGCGGTCCTGCTCCCCGTCGATTTCTATGCCGAGCGCGCGTTGCGGCGTGATTACGAAAGCGCCGGTTTCGAACAACTCTCTGCCATCGCACGCATCGCGCTGGCAAACCCTCCGCTGACTTCATCTCTCGCAACTACTTCTTCCGCGCCTGTCGATCGCGTTGCCCTGCGCGACTGGGTCGCGAAAATGGCGGCGAGTAACGTCCGCGTCACGGTAATCGCCGCCGACGGCCAGGTGCTGGCGGACTCGCAGTCCGATCCCTCGACGATGGAAAACCACGCTGGGCGTCCCGAAATCCGCGATGCTTTTGCGAAGGGCGACGGCCAGTCCATTCGCCACAGTGTCACCATCAAGCGCAATCTCCTCTACTATGCGGTTCGCTTATCTTCTGCAGGCGCGCCGCCCGTGGTCCTGCGCTTCGCTCTGCCCTTGCAAACCGTGGAACAAGCGATTGGGGAATTCCGCCAACGCCTATGGCTGGCATCGATCGTCATGCTGCTTGTTACGGGAACCGCTTCGTTGCTCATTTCACGGTCGTTTTCGGATCGTGTCGACCGGCTCACGAAGTTTTCTCTGCGCGTCGCGCAAGGCGATTTTCGCCCCATTGAAGCGGACCGCACAGGCGATGCGCTCGATTCGCTGGCGGTTTCGCTGAACCAGACGGCGGCTCAACTCGACCGCACTATCCGGACGCTGACCGAAGAGCGCAATCTTTCTTCCGCAATTCTCGCGAGCATGGTGGAAGGCGTAGCCGTCGTGAATGCTTCCGAGCGCCTGCTCTTTTCAAACGAGGGCTTCGCGGAAATTCTTGGCCTGGACGTGCCGCCGCGATCCGGCAGCGCGCTTGTTGAGGTTGTCCGCCAGACCGAGCTGATTGAAGCGGTTCGAGAAGTATTGAAAGGCGAGCCCCGCGTCGAAACCGAAATCGTGACCGGTACGCTGCGCCAGCATTTTTTTGCGGTCACTGTCGCAGCGGTGCGCGCCGCGGAAACCTCCGGCGCGGTGATCGTGCTGCACGACATCACCGAACTGCGCAAACTCGAGCGCGTGCGCCGCGATTTCGTCGCTAACGTTTCTCACGAGTTGCGCACCCCGCTTACCGCCATCCAGGGTTTCGCGGAAACGCTTCTCGCCGGCGCTATCGACGATTCGCAAAATCGTGTCCGCTTCCTCGAAATTATTCTCGAGCACTCTCGGCGCCTCGCGCGGCTTACCGAGGATTTGCTCATGCTCTCGAAAATGGATGCCGACCGGCTGGAACTGGAGATCCGCCGCCTAAGCGTCTCTCAATTCGTCGAGGGCTGCATCGAGACCACGCAGCGTCCCGCCGCAGAAAAGGATCTGCGTGTCTCTGTGAATCTGCAGCAGCCGCTGCCGGACATCGCCGCTGACCGCCGCCGTCTTGCCGAAGTTCTGCAAAATCTCTTGGACAACGCCATGCAATACACTCCGTCCGGAGGCCAGATCATGGTCAGCGCTTCCGCCAACGGCGCCGAAGTGACCTTCACGGTCTCCGACACTGGAATCGGCATCCCGAGGGCGGACCAGTCCCGCATCTTCGAGCGCTTCTACCGCGTTGACGTTGCTCGTTCCCGCGAAGTCGGCGGCACCGGCTTGGGCCTCTCCATCGCCAAACATCTTGTCGAAGTTCATGGTGGCCGCATCTGGGTGGAGAGCGAAGTGGGCCAAGGTTCGCAGTTTTATTTCACTGTTCCCATCTTCGACCCGGAGCGGGCCGCGATGCGCCCCGCGCGCTGACCAAACGGCGGAATTGCGGCGAAAGTCCGGCAGTCATCTAAATCCCTTCTTTTGCAGCATTTTCACAATTGTGTCAACAAGCTGTAATCAGCTCCGACGCACAATTTTGTGTACGAGCGGAAGTGTGACTTTCCGCCTTCCGCTCCGAAAGAGGACTCATGGCCGCAACCGCCGGACTTACGGAAGTGGTGCTCTACGATACGCTGGTGAATTATCTCGTTTCCATGGCGCGCACTGTCGAAGGCGCTATGAACCGGGCTCTCGACGCCATCGTCAGCCTGGAAAATCCCCGCACCTCGGTTCTCCCCGGCGAAGTGTTTCTCCTCGAGCCGCGCATCAACGAAATGGAAATCGTCATCGATGAACATGCCATCCGCTTACTCCGGCGAGGGTCATTCTCGGACGACGAGATGCGCTTGATCGTCGCCGCCCTGAAAATCACCAATGACCTCGAACGTATCGGCGACCTCGCCGTGAATCTCGCCGAGCGCGTCGTCTCTCTCCGCGAAATGCCAGGCGCCCAAGTTCCCGAAGAGTTGGCCCCGATGGCCTCCGCCGTGCGCGCCATGGTCAGCAAGAGCCTTGGCGCGCTCATTTTCCGCAACGTGGAGATGGCCACCCAGGTCCTCGAAAGCGACGATGTCGTCGATCAATACCGCGACCGCATTTTCGAAAAGCTCCTCCAGAATATGACTCAAGAGCCCACGCTCGTGAGCCCCGGCATGCAATTCATTCTTGCCACCCGGCACCTCGAACGCATCGCGGACCACGCCACTAACATTGCCGAAGACATCATCTTCTGGGTCCGCGGTCTCGACGTCCGCCACGGCCGCGGCCTCGCTGTTCGCCACGACGATACGGACCCGGCCGATTCGTTCTCCGCCGGGAATTCTGCCATCACGGAGAATTCACACGCCCTTCATTCGGAGGTGATCCCGGCTTGCGAGACTGAGCGCGCTTGATCTTCACGTAGTGTCCTACCTCGGGGACCGGTGCACCCCTGGCTCCGGTCCCCATCTCCTCCCCCTTGGAATTCCGCAACTCGTTCCAGGCATCCCCTTGACCGCATCGCGCAGTCCTAATCTCTTCGTAAGAGAGTCTAGATGCTTCCGTTCACTCAATCTATTGAGCGCCTAGCAGTGCCGCCAGCCCGCCGACAGGTGAAACGCTAGTCAGCAACTCCTCTTTACTTGCTTGCTTGCTCTTCACGTTTCTCTAAATCCCTCATCCGCAGAGGCTTAGGAGCTGCTTCTGGCCGGGAGTCGCCCTAGATTCAAGCAACCGTGAACCGCTTGTAACAATGCCGTAACAATCGGCGGCCATACTGTGCTCCCCTGGGAAAAGACGAATATTTTAGACGGAGATGACGCATGAAGAGAATCGCAGGAATGCTTTTGGTAGTTTTCGCCGTCGCTGGTGTTCTGTGGGCGGACGGTGCGCTCTCGATCAACGGTGCCGGCGCAACATTTCCTTACCCCATGTATTCCAAATGGTTTGACGAATATCACAAGAAAAACGCCAATATTGCAATCAACTATCAATCCATCGGCTCCGGCGGCGGCATCAAGCAAGTCACCGAAGGCACCGTGGATTTCGGCGCTTCAGACGTCACCATGAATGACGAACAGCTCAAGGCTTACCAGGACAAACATGGCACTGGAATCCTGCATTTTCCCACGGTGCTCGGTGCCGTCGTTCCCACCTACAACATCGCCGGTGTTGACGCGTCACTGAATTTCACTCCTGAGGCGCTGGCGGGAATATTCCTCGGCAAGATTACCAAGTGGAATGACCCGGCGATCGCGGACGCCAACAAAGGCGCCAAGCTCCCTGCGGAGGACATCGTCGTCGTGCACCGTGCCGAGGCTAGCGGCACAACGTTTATTTGGACCGACTACCTCTCGAAAGTCAGCGAGGAGTGGAAGAACACCGTTGGTGCAGGCCCCGCGCCTAAGTGGCCCGTGGGGCTGGGCGGGAAGGGCAACGAAGGCGTCACCGGCACCATCAAGAACACTCCCAATTCCATTGGCTATGTTGAACTCATCTATGCCGAGTCCAATAAGATTCCGTACGGCAGCGTGAAGAACGCCTCCGGCGTGTTTGTGAAGCCCTCTCTCTCGGCCGTCAGTGCAGCGGCGGCCGGCGCCGCGAAAGCCATGCCGGACGATTTCCGCGTCTCCATCACCAACGCGCCCGGCAAAGACTCTTATCCCATTTCCAGCTTCACTTGGCTCTTGATTCCACAGAAGTTCTCCGATGCAGCGAAGCGCGACGCCATCAAAGGTTTCCTCAAGTGGGCCTTGGCCGATGGCCAGAACTACGCTGAAACCCTGTCCTACGCAAAGCTGCCGAAGGAAGTCGTAGCCAAGGAAGTAAAAGCAATTAACAAAATCGAGTAATGCGATCTGAAAAAGTGGCAACGACGACTACTACCGTTCCGAGCGCGGGCCCCGTCGCGGGTTCGCGCTCGTTTCTTTCCCGCCTTCGCCAAGGCGACGAAATCGCGCGCTTGATCACCTTTTTATTCGCTGCTTCCGTGGTGCTGGTCACTTTGCTCCTCGTTTTGGAGCTGTGGCAGGGTTCCGTTCTCCCGCGTCACAAGTTCGGCTTCAATTTTTTCCGTACCTCCGTCTGGGACCCCATCTTCGAACAATTCGGCGCGCTGCCTTTCATCTACGGCACGCTGGTGACTGCCGCTGTTTCGTTACTCATCGCCGTTCCGCTCGGCATCGGGGCCGCCATTTTTCTCGCGGAGCTTGCGCCGGCAAGAGTTTCCGACACCTTGGAATTCTTTATCGACCTGCTTGCCGCCGTTCCCAGCGTAATTTACGGCCTGCTCGGTGTGTTCATCGTCGTTCCCCTGATGCGCCAATACATCCAGCCCGTTCTGAAACATTCTCTCGGATTCCTTCCCCTCTTTCAGGGCCCCGCTTACGGCGTGGGGTTTCTGACCGCGGGCATCGTCCTCGCCATTATGGTCATCCCCTATATTATTTCTGTCTCGCGGGAAGTGCTACTCTCCGTACCCCGCGACCAGCGCGAGGCCGCCCTCTCGCTCGGCTCTACTCGCTGGGAATCCACTTGGAAAGTGGTCGTGCCCTTTGCTCGCAATGGCATCGCGGGTTCCATTTTCCTTGCCCTCGCCCGCGCCCTCGGCGAAACCATGGCCGTTACTATGGTCATCGGCAATACGCCCACCATTAGCGCTTCTCTTTTTTCTCCTGGCTATTCCATCGCTGCCGTCATCGCCAACGAATTCACTGAAGCTACCGGCAATCTCTATCTGCAATCTCTCATCGAACTGGGCTTGGTGCTCTTTATCCTTACCTTTATCCTCAACGGCGTTGCACGCTTGCTGATCGTGGCCACTTACCAGCGCGGCAGAGGAATGGGCAACGCATGAGCGTTCGTCTCCGCTGGCGCAAATTTGTGAGCGGCTTCATGCTGACCATGACCGGTGTCTGCGCCCTCGTCGCTGTCTCGGTGCTCTTTTTCATCCTTGGCTACCTCGTCTACCACGGCGGAACTTCCATCAGTTGGAACTTCTTCACCAAGTTGCCCGCCCCTGTCGGCGAATCCGGCGGCGGCATGGCCAACGCCATTCTAGGCAGCGCCAAGTTACTCCTGCTCGCCTCCCTCGTCGGTGTTCCCATCGGGTTCTTTGGTGCCATCTATCTTGCGGAATTTAGCGGCGGCACCACCGCCTTCGTCGTCCGTTACGCCGCCGACCTGCTTAACGGCGTGCCCTCCATCGTCATCGGTATTTTTGCGTACAGCCTGGTCGTCCTGCCGTTCAAGCATTTCTCCACGCTTGCAGGAGGATTCGCACTCGGTCTCATGATGATTCCCATCACGCTGCGCAGCACCGAAGAATTTCTTCGCTCCGTGCCCAACGCTTTGCGCGAGGCGGCCATGGCCCTCGGTGCCAGCAAATGGAAAACCATCGCTTCCGTCATCGTGCCCGCCGCTTATCGCGGTATCCTGACCGCCGTCTTGCTGGCCTTCGCTCGCGTCGCCGGCGAAACCGCACCTCTGCTCTTTACCGCCTTCGGCAATCGTTTCTGGAGCCCCGGTTGGAATCAGCCCACCGCGAGCCTCCCGGTCATGATCTTTACTTACGCCATCGCTCCATACGATGATTGGCACAGGCAGGCCTGGGCCGCGGGGCTGGTCCTGCTCGGTTTGATTTTGGTGATTAACATCGTTGCCCGGGCGATTCTTTCCCGGGGCATTGCGGTTCCGAGGTCCTAACCCATGCACGCTACTGTGAGGCCAGCTTTGTCCGTGAACTTACCTCCCATCGTGACCAGCGCGGCGGCCCGCGAGACGCTGTCAGCCCTGTCCATGCGCATGACCATCACCAAAGTTAATTTCTTTTACGGCAGCAAGCAGGTCCTCTTCGACGTCAGCATGGGCATCGCCACCAACAAGGTCACCTCTCTCATTGGCCCCTCCGGCTGTGGCAAATCCACCCTGCTGCGCACCCTCAACCGCATGCACGAAACCGTTCGCGGCGCGCGCCTCGAAGGCGAAATTCTTCTCGACGGACAGAACATCCTTTCGCAAGACGTCACTTCGTATCGTCGCCGTGTCGGTATGGTTTTCCAGCGCCCCAACCCTTTCCCCAAGTCCATTTTCGAGAATGTTGCGTATGGCCTGCGCATCAACGGCTCGAAATCCCCTATCTCTGAAGCCGTCGAAAAGAGCTTGCGCCACGCTGCCCTCTGGGAGGAAGTCAAAGACCATCTCCACAAGTCCGCCTATGAACTTTCCGGCGGCCAGCAGCAGCGCCTGTGCATTGCCCGCGCACTCGCCGTCGAGCCCGAAGTCCTGCTTCTCGATGAGCCCTGCTCCGCGCTCGACCCCATCAGCACCGCGAAAATCGAAGAACTGCTCGTGCAGTTAAAGGATCTCTGCACCATTGTGACCGTTACTCACAACATGCAGCAGGCCGCGCGCATCAGCGACTTCACGGCCTTCCTGCTCACCGGTCAGCTCATTGAGTTCAGCCCCACGCCGCAGCTCTTCACCACGCCCGGTGATCCGCGCACGGAGGCCTACATCACCGGCCGCTTCGGCTGACGCGTGGTTTATTCCGCCATTTCGGGCGAAGCGCGGTTTTTGCGCTCCGTTCGGTTTTGCGGAGCGAGAAATCTCTCTTAGCTTTTTGGTCAGCGAGTCGTGAAGGGAAAGGGCTCATGGAACGCCACTTCGAAAAAGATCTGAACGAAATGAAAGAGCGCCTGCTCTGGATGGGCAGCCTCGCCGAACGCGCCGTTCACCAATCCGTTCACGCCGTTCTGGAATCCGATGAACAGCTCGCTAAGCGTGTCCTTGAGGAAGAAGACGCCATCAATGAGCTACAGATGGAAGTCGACGATCGCGTCGTGCAGCTTCTCGCGCTGCACCAGCTCATGGCCATCGACCTGCGCTTCGTGCTGGCGGTCTCGCGCATCAATAACGATCTCGAACGCATCGGCGATCAGGCCGTCAACATCGCGCAGGGAGCCCTGCGCGTCCTCCGTCATCCGCGCGTGAAACCTTACGTCGATCTCCCGCGCATGAGCGAACTCGCCGAAGAGATGGTTCGCAATGCCCTCAACGCCGTCGTCCGCCGCGACGTCGAGCTCGCGCAAAGCGTCCTGGCCACCGACGATCAGGTGGACCACTACCGCGACCAGATTTTCCGTGAATTGCTTACCTATATGATGGGCGATTCGAGCGTCGTCTTTCCCGCGTTCGAATTGATCCTCGTCGCCAAGAACCTCGAACGCATCGGCGACCACGCCACCAACATCGCCGAAGACGTCATCTACCTCGTCCAGGGCCAGGACATCCGCCACAACATCGCCGACCGCCGCTAGCCCGGCCCTACTTGCCGGGTGGAATCGTGAAGTCCTGGTCTACATAGGCCAGCAGTGGAGTTCCCTGTTTGACTTAAAGGAGTTTACTGTCGGGGGGGTGCGACCCACTAAGTCCTTTATCAGCAACACTTGCAAAAACATAGGGGGGTGGGTTCCTGGCAGGTATAGAATGCTTTCGTTTCGGTCCATTCCAATGTCCAGAGCGCAATAGGAGAAGAACTCAGTGAGCGAAGCCTATGTCCACGGCTACGACCCCCGTGAGAACAAACGCTTGCTGGATCAGGCCGGAACGTTGGTCGATCTGCTGCACTCCGACACCTCATACCCATCGGGGAGCGTTATCCTCGAAGCGGGTTGCGGTGTTGGAGCTCAGACGGTGACTCTAGCTCAACGGAGCCCGCACGCACGATTCACGTCCGTTGACGTTTCCGCAGACTCGCTCGCGCAAGCCAAGAGGACGACGGAGGCGGCGGGAGTCAGCAATGTGCAGTTCCAGCAGGCGGACATCTTTGCCTTGCCCTTCGCCCCCGAATCTTTCGACCATGTCTTCGTCTGTTTCGTCCTGGAGCACCTCGCGCGCCCCATTGAAGCGTTGGCGATTCTCAACAGCCTGCTCAGACCCGGTGGCACCATGACGGTCATCGAGGGTGACCACGCATCGGCCTACTTCCACCCCGACAGCCGCGCCGCCCACATGGCCATCCAGTGCCTGGTCGAATTGCAGCGGTTGGCGGGAGGCAATGCGTTGATTGGCCGACAGCTCTATCCATTGATGGTCGAGGCCGGTCTGCAAGTAGTTCATGTGTCTCCACGTATAGTTTACGTGGATTCGAGCACACCTGCCCTCGTCGAGGGCTTCACCAGAAAAACCTTCATCGCGATGATCGAAGGCGTTCGCAAATCCGCGATTGAGGGCGGCATCACCGATCCCGAATCTTTTGATGCAGGTGTTCGCGATCTGCGCAGAACGACTGAGGCCGACGGCGTCTTCTGCTATACCTTCTTCAAGGGAGTGGGACGAAAGAGTCGAAGCGCCTAACAACGGCTTGTTCATACTTATCGCCCTTTGGAGTGCGGCGGCTTGCCGCCGCTTTCTTACGTCCACGGTCTCAGCTTCGGGGCTCTCTTTTTTCCCGAAAATATCGCTTTACTCTGCGAATCAGCATCTCGCCAACTACGAATACGGCCAAAGCGAACGCTATTTCAAGAACCTTGTCCATAGCGGTTCTTCCACCACGCACCGACCAGCGTCTTTCACGAGTCCCTGCGTGGCCAGAGTCATCAGGAGTCGAGAGCCACTTTCAACGTTCTCATCTGCGGCTCAAGGGCTAGCCGAAAGCAGGCGCATGCCGCCAGCGTTTAAGAGCGCCAGCAGCGTCAGCACCGCGGCCCAGGAAATGGCAATGCCCACTTTCCGATCCGGCGTGCGCGCAAACTTTACCGTGACGCGCTCCGTCCCAGCCGAAAGCGGCAGGATCATCTCTCCGTTTGTCTCGGCGTGCTCTGGCATTACCGCCTTGTGATTCACCTCCACGCGCCACGCCGGATAGTCCAGCACCCGCAACCCCACTCGCAGCGGCTCGCGCGAAGTCACTCGCAGAACTCTTTCTTCCGCCGTCCAGCGCTCAATGCGAATCTCGGCTTGCGGAGCGCTTCCTCCGGATTCATCGGCCGGAAGAACTTGCACGCGCGCCATTTTTTCCGGCAAGTTGGTGCGATCGTCTCCCAGCGGATCGTATTCGTCGGTGCCCTCGAAACCCTGGTGGTTCTCAATCGCTTCCCGTAGCGATGGAATGTCGTCGGAATCCCACCAGGTGTTTCGCACCAGAAAAGTTGCCGTTCCGCTGGCTGCCAAAATCACAAGAAAAATCCAGATCCAGCGCATGCGGTGTCGCACCGTCGCTGCCGCCAGGAAATACGCATACGCCACTGCGACGATCGCCATCCACCTCCACGGAAACTGCACAAACCGCAGCTTCGGAAGGTGCGCCCAAAAAAAGGAACTAGGGCGAATCATCAGCATCGCCGCCGCCACCGAAAGCAGCAGCAGCACGCGCCACAATTTCTTTGCCAAGTCTGCTTCTTGCTCGCGAGCCGATGCTCGGTGCGCCGCAATCCCCGCGATCCCGGTCATCACCAGGAGCAGAACCGCCACGCTCGAGGCCATCCAATTGAACGCGTTGTGCTCCGGATCGCTGATCGTGGTGTAGAGAAAATTGTCCGCAGGCTGCAAGCCCGAAGATAGCGCTTGCGAAATATTCACCCAGCGCTGCTCGTAAGCCGCTGGCAAAAGATAAAAGCCAGCCAATCCAAAACCCAGCGCCAGCCCGCCCGCCCCGCGCCACAAAGGCCGCAATGACTTTTTCTCGAACACTGCCCAAGCAAAAATGAGCGCTACGCTGTAGCTTGCCACCACGGCGGCAGGCGCGTTCGATAGCCATACCGCCGCGAACACCACCGCGAAAAACCCCATCGACCGCGGCCACAACCGCCGGCGATTCTCGACCACACCGCAAAGCTGCAGCGTGGTCAGTACGAGCAACGGCGTCAGCGCGCAAGCGAGTTGTTCCGCAAAATCGCTACGCATGTACACGATGACCAGCGCATACGGATTCGCCACGTAGCAAGCCGCGCTAAAAAGCGCCGCGTTCTTCGGCAGAAATCTTCGCGCCAGCGCAAACGCGCAAATTCCCGCCATCGTCTGCACAATGACGATGAAAACTCCTGGCACGGCGTTCCACGGGGCCACAAAACTCAGCGCCGCCCCCAGCATCCACGACAGCGGCGGATAAAAAATAAACCGCGGCTCGCCAAATCCGTGGTTCGCCCACTCCGTCCACCGTGGAAAGAAGATGCCCTCTTTCCACTGTCCCGCCACGTCCAACCACGAAGCCGCGTGAAATCCAAAGTCGTGCCCCGAAGCATTCCCCAGCCAAAAAAATGGCGCAATCACCAGCAACGCCGTTCCCAGGGAAACGCTCAGCGCGAGCCACCACTCACGAAATCCTGCGCGCACGTCGTTCTTGTTTGATTGTTCGCCGGAAGATGTCATGCAGTGTTCATGCCATTGTAATCGCTAAGCAAATGCGCGGCCGCGCTTCATCCATTCTTGCGCGGTCACACCGCAGTTGAGCGATAATACACGCGCTCATGTCCACTGCAAACATCGCACCCACCCCCATCATCGAAGCGCGCCAGCTGGAGAAATCCTACCCCCAGCCTGACGGCAGCCGCATCCAGGTCATCGCCGCCACCGATCTCGCCGTCTACCCCGGCCAGATCATTGCGCTGCTCGGCGCTTCTGGCTGCGGCAAATCCACTTTGCTTCGCATGTTGACGGGGCTTTCTCCTGCCAGCGGCGGGGCGGTTTACTGGCACGGCCACCCGGTGCGCGACGAATCGCCCAACGTTTCCATCGTCTTTCAAAGTTTCGCGCTATTTCCCTGGCTCACGGTTCTCGAAAATGTCGAAGCTCCTCTCGAGGCCCGCGGTACTCCTCCCATCGAACGCCGCAAGCGCTCCCTGCGCATCATTGACGCCGTTGGTCTGGACGGTTTTGAGACCGCGTATCCCAAGGAACTTTCCGGCGGCATGAAGCAACGCGTCGGCGTCGCGCGCGCTCTCGTTGTCGAACCTGAAGTTCTTTTCATGGACGAACCATTTTCCGCGCTTGACGTGCTCACCGCGGAAACACTGCGCGGCGAACTCCTCGAACTTTGGCTCGGCCACAAAATTCCCACGCGCGCGATTTTCATCGTGACCCACAACATTGAAGAAGCCGTGGTCCTCGCCGACCGCATTATCGTTCTTGGCCGCAATCCCGCGCACATCCACGCGGACTTCAAAGTGGATATGCCCCACCCTCGGGACAGAAAGTCCGCCCACTTCATCGAGCTGGTCGACTCCATCTATCGCATCCTCACGCGGCCGGATCACAAAGATGCAGCGGCTCCGCCGCGAACTTTCGGCCCCGGCAAGGAAGTGCGCCCGAAGATCCTCATGCTTCCCCACACGCGCCCCGGCGGCTTGGCCGGCCTGCTGGAAATCCTGGCCGACCAGGGAGGCCGCGCCGACCTTCATCGTCTTGCCGCTGAACTGAGTCTTGAAGTTGACGCCTTGCTGCCTTCCGTCGACACGGCCGCCTTGCTGGGTTTTCTCCGAGTCGAGGAAGGCGACGTGACGATTACCCCGGAGGGTCAGGCGTTTGCGCAAGGAGACATTCAAGCGCGCAAAACAATCTTTCGCAAAGCCGCACTCGCCAACGTGCCCTTGCTGCGGCAGATGGAACAGGCGCTTAAAGCCAAGTCCAATCGCACCCTGAACGAGGAGTTTTTCCGCGACTTGCTTGACGAGCATTTTGGTGAGGACGAATCCCGCCGGCAGCTCGAAACCGCCATCCAGTGGGGCCGCTATGCCGAAATTTTTGATTATGACGCCGCCACCGGCAAGCTGACGCTCACCGAGGCTTGACGCTCCCGTGCTGGATCTTCTTCGCTCGAATGCACTGGCTACGCCGCTTCCGCCCACCGTGAAGCGGCCCGCGGGCTCGCGCTGGAGCTGGGCATTCCTGATTGATATCGCCGTTTTCTTATTTGTTTTCGCGGCGATTTTTGGGGTGTATGCGATCGGCCGCTCCTGGCTCGGTCCCGTCCGTGCACACGCGCAGATTTCGCAGAATCCTCGCGACCTTCCTCTTTACGCTCTTTACTCTCTCGTTCGAATCAGCGTGGCCTACGCGCTCAGCCTGGTATTTGCTCTCGTCTACGGTTACGTCGCCGCCAGCTCAAGGCGCGCCGAAATCATCATGGTTCCGCTGCTGGATATCCTCCAGTCCATTCCCGTGCTCAGTTTTTTGCCGGGAGTTATGCTGGCCATGGTCGCGATTTTCCCGCACACCCAATTCGGCGTGGAACTTGGCTCCATCCTGCTCATCTTTACGGGACAAGTCTGGAACATTGCCTTCAGTTTCTATTCTTCGCTGAAAAGTGTGCCTCGCGAGCTTCACGAAGCCGCGGTCATCTATCGTTTCAGCCGCTGGCAGCGCTTCGCGGAGCTCGACCTTCCTTTTTCCACGATCGGTCTGGTGTGGAATTCCATGATGTCCGTTGCTGGTGGCTGGTTTTTCCTGATGGCTTGCGAAATGTTTGTCCTGGGCAAACGCGACTTCCGGCTTCCCGGTCTTGGTTCTTTCCTGCAGACGGCCGCGAGCAGCGGCAACACTCGCGCGATTCTTTCTGCGCTTATACCGGCTTCTGATTCAACCCGTTTTCAACTGGCTCAATCGTACCTTCACACTCGGCGCTCGCCGTGCCGCGGAGACTTTTTCCGCTCCAAAGCAACACCGCCTGCGCGGCGGGATCGGCTATCTGCTGGCGGCAGGTGTTGTCGTTGGTTTGGGATTTGCCGTTTTCCACGCCGCTCGCGAATTGTCTGATCTTCACCGGGAAGATTATTGGGATCTTCTGGAGAGCGCCGCGCTCACTTTTCTGCGCGTTAACACCGCGCTCATCCTCGGCGCACTGTGGACTGTTCCAGTGGGCGTGGCGATCGGTTCGAGTCCCCGCCTGGCGCGCTACGCACAACCGCTCGTGCAGATGGCCGCCTCCATTCCCGCCACGGCGCTCTTTCCGATTATTCTTCTTTTTCTGCTCCGCCTGCGAGGCGGCCTCGAGATTGCCGCCATGCTGCTGATGCTTCTCGGCACGCAGTGGTACATTCTCTTCAACGTGATCGCCGGCGCCATGGCCATTCCCACGGACCTTAAGGAAGCCGCGCAAATCTACCGCTTGGGGTCCTGGGACCGCTGGCGGCACCTCATCCTGCCGGGCATTTTCCCGTATCTCGTCACGGGCATGGTGACGGCCTCGGGCGGCGCCTGGAACGCCAGCATCGTAGCGGAATATTTTCATTTTCAAGGAAAAATTGTTTCGACGGCCGGACTTGGCAGCGCGATTAGCAGCGCCAGCGATTCCGGCCGCTTCGATGTACTGCTAGCTTCGACTCTGATTATGGCTACTGTGGTCGTTCTTATGAACCGGTTACTATGGCGGCGCCTTTACCGCCTAGCCTCCTCCCGTTTCAAGCTGGAGACTTAGCCGCACATTTCCTTCGGTTCTTTCCACTCGCGAATATAGTACGATATCGTATAATCGGACATCGTATTACGGAGCGGAGGATGTCATACCGACTGTCGCGCGAGCGATAGGTTGATACTTTTGCCGCAAACCGGTCGAGAACGCATAATTTCACCCGATCATCATGCCGGCTAAGTTGCTTCGCCTGATTCCTGAAGTCCATCGCGCCACGCACCGCATTGGCATCTTCCTGGATAGTCTGGGGATTACGCAGGGGGAAGGGCACATCCTTTCGCATCTGGCCGCTTCGGGCGACACCAGCATTGCTGAATTGCATCGCACGCTGGCGCACCGGCGGTCCACCCTGACCAGCATTCTCGACCGGCTGGCGGAGCGCCAATACATTTCAAGGGAGTCCGACCCCCAAGACCGTCGTTCATTTATTGTTCGTTTATCCACAAAGGGGAAGACGGTCGCTGCGCGCGTCCATCGCGAATTGGCGCGCATCGAGGAGGGCGCGCTCAAAGGCATAACCGGGCGCGAATTTCAATTCGTCGTGAAAGCTTTACAAACTCTGGAAAAAACGGCGGACCGGGCCTCGCCACGAAAACTGAAATAGCGTCTACTTCTTGTCGTCGGCCTTGGGCGCGGGCGGCTTTGGTTCCTGCGGTTTTTCGCCCCAGATGTATTGAGCGAACCATTTTTCGTTTTCTTCCATCACGGCGCGCTGCTGTTTCGGTTTGGTGATGCCGTGGCCGAATCCTTTGTACACCACCATTTTCACAGGAACACCGCGGTCTTTCAGGGCCTGCCGCAATTCGTAGGCGTTGGGGATGGGCACGCGGCGGTCATTCTCGCCATGTTGGATGAGCGTGGGCGTCTTGGCTTTTGCGATGTAGCTGATCGGCGAAGTCTTCTTGTAAATTTCCGGATCGTCCCACGGCGTGGCATGCAGGTATTGCGGAGTGAACGGCGTGATGTCCGTATTCGCGTAGTAGGTCATCCAGTCGGAAATTCCCGCGCCGACGGAGACGGCCTTGAAGCGGTCGCTCGACGCGGTGATGAATGCCGAGATGTATCCGCCCTGGCTCCAGCCCATCGAGCCTACGCGGTCTTTGTCCACCCAGCCCTTGGCGATCAGCGAATCAACGCCGGAAATCACGTCGGCATAATCGCCGACGCCGAGATTGCGAACATTTAACGCGCGGAATTTTTCGCCATAACCGGCTGAGCCGCGGTAGTTCGGCCGCAGCACCAAAGCCCCCTTGGCCACAAATCGTTCGATGGGATAGTAACGGTCGGGGTTCACGATCGGCTGATCCACTCCCGTCGGGCCGCCATGAATCACGACCAGCAAGGGATATTTCTTCTTCATGCTGAAATCGGGCGGCGTGTATAGCACGCCTTCGATCGCCGTGCCGTCGGCCGACTTCCACGAAATCACTTCACGATGAGCCAGTGTAAATCCCTTGAGCTGATCGCCCATGGCAGTCAGTTTCTGGCCCACCCAGGGAGCGACAGGGGACGAATAGACTTCCACATATTGATTTTCCAGGGCCGCCCGGTAAGCCACTTGCTTGTAGTCTTGCGAAAACGAAAAAGAAAAGGAGGCCATGTGATCCGGCGCGCTCAATTTTTCGACGGCTTTGGTCGCTGGATTCAGCCGGAAGAGATGCGCGTAGGTTTTTTGCTCGGCTGCAAAGTAGATGCCATCCGGTCCCCAGCCGATGAGCCCAGGGTCTTCATCAAAGGAAGCCGTCAAAATTTGCGGGTTTCCGCCCTCCGCGGACACCACGGCGATTCTTACGTTGGTGTAGAAAAAATATTTCGCTCCCGCGGCTGTTTCGAAGGCAATCTTCTTTCCATCGGGCGACCATTTCGGATTGGTATCCGGTCCCGGGGTATCCACAATTTTCTTTAATGAATCGGTACTAGAGTTAGGAGGGTTGCCGGACTTGTCTGCGATTCTCGCCACGTAAATATCTTCGGAGAACGACGAAATAAGGTCTGGGTCCTTCTGCGCGCTGAAGGCCATGCGTGTGCCATCCGGCGACCATGCAAAACTACCCACGCTGAA
>WNFP01002469.1_pt1 | contig 23804 bp, 18 predicted proteins | sample 5400201 | NCBI WGS metagenome assembly WNFP01 (sample SAMN13153355, study PRJNA577476) | soil metagenome | isolation source: 115 cm saprolite under Madrone tree | place: USA:California | collected 2016-06-14
TCGCGCTGGAAGACGGGCGCGTCTTTAACGGCCGCGCGGCGGGCGCGATCACGCGCCGCGGCGGCGAAGTCGTTTTTAATACCAGCCTCACCGGTTATCAGGAAGTCTTCACCGACCCCAGCTACGCCGGGCAGATCGTCTGTTTGACCTATCCGCACATCGGAAATGTCGGCGCGAACGCCGAGGACGAGGAATCCTCGCGGCCCTACATCGAATCGCTCATCGTGCGCGAATTCTCACAAGTCTCTTCAAACTGGAGATCGGCGGAGACGGCGCAGTTGTATCTGAACCGGCACAAGATTCCCGTCATCTGGGACATCGATACGCGGGCGCTGGTACGGCATATTCGGAATGTCGGCGCGCTGCGCGGCATGGTATCGACGGACGGGACAGCCGCCGAACAATTGATTTTCGAAGCCAAGCAATTGCCGGGCATGGCGGGGCAGGAACTCGCCAGCCGCGTCACTTGCGGGAAATCGTACGGATGGGATAAAGGGTCCGTCGATGTGGCGGTTTCGCCCTGGTCCGAGCAGATGGGCGAATCGGACGCACAAGCGGAGACGCGGAAACATCGCGTGGTGGCGTACGACTACGGAATCAAGCAGAACATTTTGCGGCTGCTCGTGGACCACCATTGCGAAGTGTACGTCGTCCCGGCGCAAACCTCCGCCGAGGATGTTCTGGGGATGAAGCCTGATGGAGTATTTCTTTCGAACGGGCCGGGCGATCCGGAACCTATCACCTACGCGGTGGAGAATATTCAGAAGCTTATCGGCCGCGTGCCGGTCTTCGGCATTTGCCTGGGCCATCAACTGTGCGGCTTGGCGCTGGGCGGAAAAACGTTCAAGCTGAAATTCGGGCACCACGGTTCGAACCACCCGGTAAAAAATCTGCTCACCGAACAAGTGGAGATCACCGCGCAAAATCACGGGTTTTGCGTCGATCCGGAATCACTGCCCTCGAGCAAAGTTGAAATCACGCACATCAATTTGAACGACAACACCAATGAGGGCATGCGCCACAAGTCCTTGCCGCTCTTCAGCGTGCAGTATCACCCGGAGGCATCGCCCGGGCCGCACGATTCACACTATTTGTTCACGCAATTCACGGATTTGATGAAGGAATTCGCGCAGCCGGGCAGTTCGCGGCACTGAAAAAGGTTTCACGGAAGAATATGCCGAAGCGCAAGGACATTAAAAAGTGCCTGGTCATCGCTGCTGCGGCGTTCGCATCCTCGCTTGCGTCGGCGCAAACTCCCAAGCTGAACATCAAGACCAAGCACGGCTATCCAATGGAGGAACAGCGCAAGGAGCAAATGGAACGGCTCGCGAAACAGTACGACTTGAAAAAGTACACCGTCTCGCGGGACATTCTGATCGAGCGCGGGGCCATGAATCATTCCTATCCTGTGCTGACGCTGAACCTGCGTTTCCTGGACAACGACGACCTGCCGCTTTCGGCTTACGTCCACGAGCAGGGCCACTGGGTTCTAATGGAACGTCATCGGGCTGACAATCCAGCCTTGTTCGAGGACCTGCACCGAACTTTTCCTAACATGGAGACGCGGGTTCCCGACGGCGATGGCGAGTTGCGGAGCAGCTATTTTCACATTGCGGTTTGCATGCTCGAATGGCAGGCGATGGAAGACCTGGTCGGCGCCGAGCGCGCGCGCAAAGCGATCGAATGGAAGCAGGGCGACCATTACAAGGCGATTTACTCGACGCTGTTGAATCATCGGGAGCAGGCCGAGAGCGTCTTGAATACCCATGGCGTGAAGTGGTGACGGACCATCCGGCTTCACTCAGGAAGTTTTTTCGAAGTGGCAACGGAGAACTGAGAACCGGGGACTGAGGACTTGCCCAAACGCAAAGACATCAAGAAAATTCTGATCATCGGCTCCGGGCCGATCGTCATCGGCCAGGCTTGCGAGTTTGATTACTCCGGTGCGCAGGCGTGCAAAGCGCTGAGCGCTGAGGGGTATGAGGTCGTGCTGGTCAATTCGAATCCGGCAACCATCATGACCGACCCGGAACTCGCGCATCGCACCTACATCGAGCCGCTTACCAAGGAATACCTCGAGGAAATTATCGCGCGGGAAAAACCGGATGCGCTCCTGCCTACGGTCGGAGGACAGACGGCGCTGAATCTGGCCGTGGAGCTTTCCGAAAGCGGCATCCTTGAAAAATACAAAGTGGAGATGATCGGCGCTTCGCTACGCGCCATCAAGGTGGCGGAAGACCGCCTCTGGTTCAAGGATGCGTGCCGCAAGATTGGTCTGGAAGTCCCCGCATCCGCGCTGGTGAACAACGCGAAGGACGCATTGCGGCTTTGCGATCAACTGGGATTTCCGCTGGTGATTCGCCCGTCATTCACGCTGGGTGGCACGGGCGGCTCCATCGCTTACAACAAGGAAGAGTTTGGCGAGGCCATCGCGCACGCTCTGGACATGAGTCCGGTGCATGAAGCGCTGGTGGAAGAGTCTGTGCTCGGCTGGAAGGAATACGAACTCGAAGTGATGCGCGATTTCCGCGACAACTTCGTGGTGATCTGCACCATCGAAAACTTCGACCCCATGGGCGTACACACCGGCGATTCGATTACCGTGGCTCCCGCCCAGACACTGACCGACAAGGAATTTCAGCGCCTGCGCGACGCTTCGGCCGCAATTATCCGCGAAGTCGGCGTGGAGACCGGCGGTTCGAACGTGCAGTTCGCCGTGAACCCGGAAAATGGCCGGATGGTGGTTATCGAAATGAATCCGCGCGTTTCGCGCAGCTCGGCGCTGGCCAGCAAGGCGACGGGATTCCCCATCGCGAAAATCGCGGCGCGGCTGGCCGTGGGAATGTCACTGGATGAAATCCCCAATGACATCACGAAAAAAACGCCGGCGTGCTTCGAACCGACTATCGATTACGTCGTGGTTAAGATTCCCAAGTGGCAGTTTGAAAAATTTCCGGGCGCGGACAGCGCTCTCGGAACGCAGATGAAATCGGTCGGCGAAGTCATGGCGATCGGGCGGACCTTTAAGGAGGCGCTGCAGAAGGGAATTCGCTCGCTCGAGCCGAGCACCCCGTGGCGCGCCCCGTCGGAAACGCCGGATTCGCTGCTGCGCGAAAAACTCGCAACGCCGAGGCCCGACCGGATCCATTGGCTGCTGACGGCCATGGAGCGCGGGCTGCCGGCCCAGGAAATTTGCGAGTTGACGAAGATCGATCCGTGGTTTATCCAGCAGATTGAAGAGTTGACGGCCATGAACCGGCGCGCGGCGGCCGTCACCGTGGAGACGGCTTCGAAAGAATTGTTGCGAGAGGTGAAGCGCCACGGAACCAGCGATGAACAATTGGCGCAGATATGGAGAACGACGTCCGCTTCCGTGCGTTTGCAGCGCGCCCGCTACGGCGTGACGCCGGTGTTCAAGCGCGTCGATACCTGTGCGGCGGAATTCGAATCGTTTACGCCGTACCTCTACTCGACGTACGAAGACGAAGACGAATCGGACGCGCAGTCGCGTTTCAAGGTCATGATTCTGGGCAGCGGGCCGAACCGCATTGGGCAGGGGATCGAATTCGATTATTGCTGCTGCCATGCCGCGTACGCGCTGCGCGAAGACGGTTTCGAAACCATCATGGTGAATTGCAACCCGGAGACGGTATCGACGGACTACGACACTTCCGACCGCCTCTATTTCGAACCGCTCACCCTGGAAGACGTGCTGGCGATCGTGGAGCGCGAAAAGCCACAGGGAGTGATCGTGCAGTTCGGCGGTCAAACGCCGCTAAATCTTGCGCTGGAGCTGAAGCGCAACGGTGTGCCGATCGTGGGCACCGCTCCGGAATCGATCGATTTGGCGGAAGACCGCCGGCGATTCGGGCGTTTGCTCGACGAGCTCAAGATTCCGCAGCCGCGCAACGGCACCGCGCTGGTGCCGGAAGAAGCCGCTCGCGTGGCGGGAGAAATTGGATTGCCCGTGCTGGTCCGGCCGAGTTACGTGCTTGGCGGGCGCGCGATGGTGATTGCGTATGACGTGAACACCGTGCAGGAATACGTCGCCCAAGCGGCGCTGATGGGACCCGCACGGCCCGTGCTGATCGATCAATTCCTCGAGGAAGCGACAGAAATCGATGTGGATGCGCTGGCCGATGGAACGGACGTGGTTATCGGCGGAATTATGGAGCACATAGAAGAAGCCGGAGTGCACTCCGGGGACTCCTCGTGCGTGCTGCCGCCCGTTAGCTTGTCACCCGCGATTCTCGACACGATCCGTGAATATACGAAACGGCTGGCGCTGGCATTGAAAGTCGTCGGGTTAATGAATGTGCAGTACGCGATTCAGCGTGACACGGTCTTTGTCTTGGAAGTAAATCCGCGGGCCTCACGCACGGTCCCATTCGTGAGCAAGGCGACGGGAGTGCCGCTGGCGAAGGTCGCGGCGCGACTGATGACCGGAAAGAAATTGGCGAACATTAGCCTCCCGATCGTACGGCACAACGGTGTAGCTGAAATCGCCGTGCATGAATTCTATTCAGTGAAGTCGCCGGTGTTTCCCTTCAACAAGTTCCGCGGCGTGGACACCATTCTCGGTCCCGAGATGCGCTCCACGGGCGAAGTCATGGGAATTTCGACGTCGTACGGACAAGCGTTCGCAAAGGCGCAACTTGCGGCGGGACAGCGCTTGCCGCGCAAGGGCACGGTTTTCCTCAGCGTAAACGACCGCGACAAAAAGCAGTTGGGAGCCCTTGGAAAAGAGCTGGCGTCGTTGGGTTTTCATCTGCTTGCTACTCGGGGAACTGCGGCGGCTCTGGAATCCGCCGGCATCGAGGCCGAAGCGGTATTCAAAGTGAACGAAGGCCGGCCGAACATTGTGGACCTGGTGAAAACGGGCAAGATCGATCTGGTGATCAACACGCCCCTGGGCCGTGAATCGTTCTACGACGAAAAATCGATCCGGCGCGCGGCAATCCGCTACAACATACCGTGCATCACCACGCTTGCCGCGGCCCATGCCGCTGCGCGCGGAATCCGCGCGCTGCTCGAGCAGGGAACGGAAGTCGCCGCATTGCAGGATTTACATCGCGGACAGGCCGCCGCTTCCGGCGTGCCTGCTTCAGGAGATTAAGCCGTGAACTTTTCCGGTGTATTCGCCGCTTTGACCACTCCGTATGCGCAGGACGGATCGGTTTCTCTTTCCGATCTGAAGCACAATCTCCGTCTTTACAACGCGACGGATCTTGTGGGCTACGTAGCGCTGGGCTCGACGGGAGAATCCGTACTGCTTACACGCGCGGAGATGGACGCGATTCTCGCCGCGGTGAAGGAAGCATCCGCGAAAGAGAAAACACTGCTTGCCGGAACTGGCGCGGAATCCACCGCGGAGACCATCGAGCGCACGAGGCGCGCAGCGGAGTTTGGCTTCCACGCGGCGCTGGTGAAACCGCCGCATTACTACAAACCGGCGTACAAAGCCGAAGCGCTGATCGCGCATTTCCGCCGCGTGGCCGACGAATCGCCAATTCCCGTTATGCTCTATTCGATTCCGCAATTCACCGGCATCACGTTGAGCGCCGCAGAAGTTGCCGCGCTCGCCGAGCATCGCAACATCATCGGCATCAAAGACAGCTCTGGAAATGTGCAGGGCACCGCGGATTTTGTCGCGGCGACGCCGGCCGCCTTCCACGTTTTGGTCGGCAATGCCGCGACTCTTTATCCCTCGTTCGTCGTCGGCGCGCGGGGAGGGATTCTCGCGCTGGCGTCCGCGCTGCCGGAAAAATGTGTGAAGCTATTTGAATTGATCCGCCAGGGGCATCATGAAAAAGTTAGCGAACTGCAATCCGTGGTCGCTCGCGCGTCAAAATTGATCGTCTCCGAATTGGGCCTCACCGGAGTGAAATACGCAATGGATCAGCGCGGATACCGCGGCGGCCTGCCGCGCCCGCCTTTACTCCCGCTGCACGATGAACAAAAGAAACGCCTTAGCGAGTTGCTAGCAACCCTGGAACCGGCCGCGGTCAGGGCCTAATTTAGAACCAGCGGACAGAATTGATGAGACGTTTTGACGCGGGTATCATCTAAGCGCTCATGGATTGTCACGCCCTTGCCTTCCGCCAGCTTCCTCACCAACCGAACTTATTTCTTGAATACCTCGATCATTTTGGAAAGGTGGAATCATTCTACTTTCATCCGCCGTCCATGCCGGCGGTGACGCGCTCGGCGCGGAAATTGGATTATCCAGGCGAGCGAAGAGCAGAAGTAAGTTCCATCCTTCGCAGACACAACATCGATCTCGGGGCGGGCACGGAAACGCTGTCCAACCTGGACCGGCTTGAGGAAGGCGCCGTCGCGGTTGTTTCCGGCCAGCAGGTGGGGCTGTTCAGCGGGCCGGCTTATTCCGTTTATAAGGCGCTGACGGCCGTCCAGATTGCCGAAGAGTTGACGCGGGGCGGAATTCCCGCGGTGCCGATTTTTTGGATGGCGACGGAAGATCACGATCTCGACGAAGTCCGTCACGCCACGTGGTTCGATCAGGGCAAACTGATCCGTTTTGAATTGCCACTTATCGCGGAAACGGGACGGCCAGTGGGACGGATTTCGCTCGGCACACAGATTGAGCCTCTCGTACAAGCAGCCGCAGAATTGCTTGCGAATCAGGGCAGCGACCTGCTCGCGCAATATCTTGTGGAAAGCTACCGGCCGGAGGAAACGTACGGCAGCGCGTTCGGCAAATTATTCGCACGCCTGTTTGCGCAGCAGGGGCTGATCCTGATGGACCCGCTCGATAACGGCCTTCACAAAGTGGCAGCGCGGCTTTACCAGCACGCGCTTGCGGAACGCGACGCGCTGAACGAAAAGCTGCTGCAGCGCGGAAAGGATTTGGACCGTGCAGGATTCGATGCCCAGGTCAAGGTGACGTCGCGCAGTACGTTAATGTTCCGTCTGGCCGATGGCGTGAGGCAAGTCATAACGGCGAGCAACGGAAAATTCCAGGCCGGCGAAAAGACTTGGCAACGTGAAGAGTTGGTGCATCTCACGCACACCGAGCCGGAGAACTTCAGTCCCAATGCGCTCTTCCGGCCGGTGGTGCAAGACTATCTGCTTCCTACCGCGGCGTATATTGCGGGGCCGGCGGAGATTTCTTATTTTGCGCAATCGGAAGTTGTGTACCGGCATCTGCTTGGAAGGATGCCGGTGATGCTGCCGCGCGCGGGATTCACGCTGGTCGACGCGAAGGCCGACAAACTCTTGCGCCGGTATGGCCTGACTGTTGAAAATGTTTGGGGAGGGCCCCAGGAGTTGCGGCACAAAATGGAAAGTCGATCGGTCCCCGGCTCTCTGGCGAAAAACTTCGAGCGAAACCGAAAACAGATCGCGAAGATGCTGGCGCAGCTCGGCAAGCAGATCGAGAAGCTCGATCCCACGTTAAAAGGCACAGTCGAAAGAGCGCGAAAGAGAATCGAATTTCACATCGATAAACTGCGACGGAAAGCGGGCCGGGCCCAAGACAAGAAGGTGGGGCTGATCTCGGCCCACGAACAATACCTGGAGTCATTGTTGGATCCGCACAAAGGGCTGCAGGAGCGGGAATTGTGCCTGCTGCCTTTCTTGGCGCGCTGGGGGGCAGGCGGACTCAGCGAATTGCAAAAGCTTTCGACAGGGAAAAAAATCGGGCATCACTTCATCATTCAGCTGCCTTAAGTCACGGGCCGCTATCTATAATTCATTCTTTATTTTTGGTTCGTTCACGCAAGGCAAGGCGCGCTTCTGGCGGGGTTTGGGGCGGGGGTGTGCTAGAGTTTTTGGGTGATGAGAAAGCTGGGGATTTACGTGCAGGTGCCGTTCTGCCAGACGAGGTGTACGTATTGTAATTTTCATACGGGTGTGGTGGCTAGTAGCCGGTTTGCGCCGTATGTTGAGGCCGTTTGCCGGGAGATTCGGGGGCATCGGGAGTTGTTGAGAGCGGCTGGGGTGGACTGGCCTGGGCGTTTGGGGCGCGGTGGTGCTGCGTCCCTACAGAGACAGGGCGAGGCAGCAGGCGAGGTGGGCGAACGGCCCGCCTCAGAAGGAGGGCCCTACACAGAGAGCACCTTGGTGGTGGATACGGTTTACGTTGGCGGGGGGACGCCGAGCCTGCTGGACCCTATTCACCTGCAAAACATTTTGGATGCGATCCGGGAAGCGTTTGGGGAGCAGTCCGCCTCAGAAGGCGGGCCCTACGCGCTTGAACTTGAAGAGGTGACGCTGGAGGGGGATCCGGAGACGATTGAGGCGGGGAAGGCAGCGGCGTGGGTGGGGGCGGGGATCAACCGCGTTAGTTTTGGATTGCAATCGTTTTCGGATAAGGAGCTAGTGGCGGCGGGGCGGATGCACAGACGGGCGGATATTTACCGGGCTGTGCCGGTTCTGCGCGAGGCGGGGATTCGGAATATCAGCTTTGATTTGATTGCCGGGTTGCCGCACCAGACGAAGGAAAGCTGGCGGCAATCTTTGGATGAATTGGGGACGCTGGCGCCGGAGCATGTTTCGGTTTACTTGCTGGAGATCGATGAGGGCAGCAGGCTCGGCAAGGAGTTGCTGCTAGGTGGCGCGAAGTACAGCGCTGGCGCGGTGCCGAGCGAAGATGAGATGGCGGACTATTACGAAATGGCGCAGGGGGTATTGCAGGTGGCGGGATATCATCACTACGAGATTTCGAATTGGGCGAAGCCGGGGTTCGAATCGCGGCACAACCTGAAATATTGGCGGCGGGAGCCTTACCTGGGATTTGGGGCGGGCGCGCATTCTTTCTCGGGGACGGAGCGGTGGGCGAATGCGCACGACGCTGCAGATTATGTGAATGCGGTGCATGGTGGGCGATTGCCGGTGGAGCAGCTTGAAACACTGACGGCGGCGAGCGCGCTGGAAGAAGAATTGTTTCTCGGCTTGCGGCAGCTGGATGGAATCGATGTTGCGCGAATCGAGCGGGACTATGGGGTGAGGCTGACGGAGCGATTTGATCCGTTGGCGTTGGCGGGTTTAGTGGAGCGAGAGGGAAGCATGGTGCGGCTGGCTCCGGAGAAACTGAGCGTTTCGAATGAGGTGTTTGTGGAACTGATGAGGTAGAAACAAAGAATAAAGGACAACGCAGAGACGCTGAGAACGCAGAGAAACGCAAAGACCGGAAGCGAAGAAAGACTTAAAGCAGAGGACATGGAGAACAGAGGAACATGAGCTACACAGTTGCAAAGGGGAATCAGAGAGTGGATCCGGATCAGGTTGCGGAGGCAGGGAAGATTCCGGCGGGAGTGGTGGACCTGCGGAGCGATACGGTGACGCGGCCGACGCCAGAGATGCGGCGGGCGATGGCGGAGGCGGAGGTCGGGGATGACGTATACGGGGAAGACCCGACGGTCAACAGGTTGGAAAAGCGCGCGGCGGAGATTTTCGGAAGAGAAGCGGCGCTGTTTGTTCCGACGGGATGCATGGGGAACCTGATTGCGATCAAGATCTGGACGCATCATGGGAATGAAGTGATCTGTGAAGAACGCAGCCACGTGAATTTGTATGAGTTGGCGTCGATGTCCGCGATTGCCGGCTGCATGCCCCGAGTGGCACGGGGGGAGGACGGGATTCTAACGTGGAAGCAGATTGAGGCGGTCATCCGGCCGAAGATTTATTACGATTCGCAGACCGCGCTGGTATGCCTGGAAAACACGAGCAATATGGCGGGAGGAACGGTCTATCCGACGGCGCAGGTTGCGGACATCTGCGACCACGCGCATGGCGCGGGTCTGAAAGTGCATCTGGATGGTGCTCGGATTTTTAATGCCGCGACAGCGCTCGGAGATAACGTCGCACAAATGACGCAAAAAGTGGATTCGGTGATGTTCTGTTTGTCCAAGGGACTGGGCGCTCCGGTTGGATCGATGATCGCGGGGGCGAAGGCGTTCATCGAAAAGGGGCGCGTCTACCGGAAAATGTTTGGCGGAGGGATGCGACAAGCGGGCGTGATCGCCGCGGCGGGATTGATTGCACTGGAAAAGTCTCCGGCGCGGCTGCACATCGATCAAGAAAATGCCAAGCGGCTGGCGGAAGGCATCGCCGCGATTCCGGGGCTGGCGATCGATCCGAAGAAGGTTCGATCGAACATCGTTATTTTTGATTGTTCGAAGACCGGGAAAACCGCCGTGGAGCTGTGCGATGCGCTTCATCCGCACGGCGTTTGGGGGCAGGATACGGCGTTGCATTCGGTGCGGTTCGTTACGCATTGTGATGTGGACCGGGCGGGAATCGAGAGAGCGCTCGTGGTGCTGCAGGATGTCGTCGCCAGGCCGCAAAAGGCGGGCGCATGAGAGGAAGAAGAATGAGACGGCTAATGCATTTTGTTTGCGCAATTGCAATTGTGGTTTTTGCCAGGGGATCGGCGGCAGGACAGTCGACGGCCGCAAGCGAGCCAGGGAAAAAAGCTTCCGCAACGGCACCAGAGGCGCAGAAGTTTATCGAGGACGCGGAGCAGCGGTTGTTTGACCTGGGAGTGAAGGCTTCGCGGGCCGGGTGGGTGCAGGAAAACTTCATTACCGACGACACAGAGCAGATCGCCGCGGAGGCGGGCGAGGCAGCGAACACGGCGGCCACGAAGTACGCGAAAGAGGCGCACCGTTTTGACGGACTGCAATTATCGCCGGAGCTGGCGCGGAAACGGCTGCTATTGGAATTGGCGGCGGGATTTCCAGCGCCGGATGATCCGAAGGCACAGAAAGAGCTGGCGCAGATCCTGGCGTCGCTGGACGGGGAATATGGAAAAGGGAAGTGGTGTCCAGATGGAGAAAAGGAAAAGTGCCTGGACGTGACCGCGGTCGAAAAGCTGATGGCAGAGAGCCGCGATCCGGAAGAGTTGAAGCGTGCGTGGACCGGATGGCACGCCATAGGGGCGCCGATGCGTCAGCGGTACGTGCGGATGGTAGAACTTGGAAATGAGGGGGCGCGACAGTTGGGATATGCGGACGTGGGGGCGCTGTGGCGCTCAAATTACGACATGCCGCCGGATGCGTTTGCGAAGGAAGAGGACCGGCTGTGGGAGCAACTAAGGCCGCTGTATTTGTCGCTGCACGCGTATGTGCGCGGCCAGCTGCGGAAAAAATATGGGAATGCGGTGCCGGAGCGTGGACCGATCCCGGCACATCTGCTGGGAAATATCTGGAGCCAGGAGTGGAACAACGTCTATTCACTCACGGATTCGCCGAAGTCTCCGGCGAGCTATGACCTGACAAAGATTCTGGCAGACCGGAAGACGGATCCGCGGGGGATGGTGAAATACGGAGAGAACTTTTTCACGTCGCTGGGGTTTGCGCCACTGCCAAAGACGTTTTGGGAGCGATCGCTTTTTACGAAACCAGCGGATCGCGACGTGGTTTGCCATGCCAGCGCGTGGGACGTGGATTCGAAAGATGATTTGCGCGTCAAGATGTGCATTCAGATCCGGGAGGAAGACTTCCGCGTGATTCACCACGAATTGGGGCACAATTTTTATCAACGCGCATACAATACGCAGCCACCGCTTTTCCAGAGCAGCGCGAATGACGGTTTTCACGAGGCGGTTGGAGATACGATCGCGCTTTCCGTCACACCGGAGTATTTGAAGCAGATTGGATTGATTGACGTGGTGCCTCCGGCGTCGGGCGATACGGATTACCTGCTGCAGCAGGCGCTGGAGAAAGTGGCGTTCCTGCCTTTCGGATTGCTGGTGGACAAGTGGCGATGGGAAGTGTTTGCCGGCCAGGTGAAGCCCCAGGACTACAACAAAGCATGGTGGGAATTGCGGAAGAAGTATCAAGGGATTGTGCCGCCGGTGGAACGCACGGAGGCGGATTTTGATCCGGGGGCAAAATACCACGTTCCGGGAAACGTTCCGTACGCACGCTACTTCCTGGCGCGCATCCTGCAATTTCAGTTTCAAAGGGCACTTTGCCGCGAGGCGGGATTCAAGGGTCCATTGCACCGGTGCTCGATTTATGGAAACAAGGCGGCTGGGGAGAAATTAAACAAGATGCTGGCGATAGGGCAGAGCAAACCATGGCCCGAAGCGCTCGAGACACTGACGGGGGAGAAACAAATGGATGCTTCGGCGCTGGCGGATTATTTTGCGCCGCTCAAGGCGTGGCTTGACGAACAGAACAAGGCCAAGGGTTACCCGGCGGGCTGGTAGCGGCAGTCGTGTAGAATTAAATAAGCAAAACTTTGTCTGCGTATTGCCGAAACCCATAAGCACCGAGGAGACCGTGGAATTCAGCTTCACCGAAGAACAGCAGCACCTTCGCCGCAGTGTGCGGGAATTCGCCGAGGCCGAGATCGCTCCGCACGTGATGGAGTGGGACGAAGCGTCGCATTTTCCCGTGGAGATCATGCCCAAACTGGCAGAGATGGGGCTGCTCGGCGTTATTTTTCCGGAGCAGTATGCCGGCGCTGGGCTGGGCTACATCGAATACGCGCTGGCGATTGAAGAGCTGTCGAGGGTGGATGGTTCGGTAGGTTTGATTGTTGCGGCGCACAATTCGCTGTGCTCCAACCACATTTTCAAATTCGGAACGGAGGCGCAGAAGAAGAAGTACCTTGTGCCGCTGGCTTCGGGGAAGGCGATTGGCGCGTGGTCGCTGACCGAGCCGGAGGCGGGGTCGGATGCGGGAGGCACGCGCACGACGGCCGTTCGCGACGGCAAGCACTGGGTGCTCAACGGCGCGAAAACGTTTACCACGAACGGCCACTATGCGAACTATTGCGTAGCCATGGCGGTCTCGGACAAATCGAAGGGCTCGCACGGGATCAGCGCGTTCATTCTTGAAAAAGGTACGCCGGGATTCCGGCCAGGGAAAAAGGAAAACAAGCTGGGGATGCGCGCGAGCGACACCTCGGAAGTGATTTTCACCGATTGCCGTGTGCCGCAAGAAAACTTGCTCGGGCCGGAAGGCGAAGGTTTTACTGGCAGCTTGAAAATTCTGGATGGGGGACGTATTTCGATCGCTGCGCTGGCCCTGGGAATGGCTCAGGGCGCGCTCGAAGCGGCCACGAAATACGCCAAGCAGCGAAAGCAGTTTGGCCAGGCGATCAGCGAGTTTCAGGCCGTGCAGTTCAAATTGGCGGACATGGCCACGCAAGTGGAAGCAGCGCGGCTGCTCGTCTATCAGGCCGCGTGGCTCGCGGATAAAAAGGACGTGCGCTTCACCCGCGAAGCGAGCATGGCCAAACTATTTGCAAGCGAAATCGCCGTCCAAGTGGCCAACGAGTGCGTGCAAATTCACGGCGGCTACGGGTTCATCAAGGATTACCCCGCGGAGAAATATTACCGCGACGTGAAGCTCTGCACCATCGGCGAAGGCACCAGCGAAATTCAAAAGTTGGTGATTGCCCGGCAGCTCCTCGGCAAGAAATAATGGGCAGATGCGCCTGGCCTCTTCCAAAAGTTCGGCAGGAAAAATATGACTCTGCCCGTTGAAGCATGGTCGGAACAAGTGCGCGCGGGCAATGTTCGGGCGGTGTCTCGCGCGATCACGGCGATTGAAAATCATCAGCCGGAAGCGGAAGAGCTGTTGCGGCTTCTTTTTCCGCATACGGGCCAGGCGTATCTGACGGGTGTTACGGGCGCACCGGGAACGGGAAAGAGCACGCTCGTGGACCGGCTTGCGGCTTATTACCGGAAAAAGCAGGAGCAGGTTGGCGTAGTCGCGGTAGATCCGACGAGCCCGTATTCGGGTGGGGCGATTCTTGGCGATCGCATCCGCATGCAAGGCCATGCGGGGGATGGCGGCATGTTTATTCGCTCGATGGCGACCCGCGGCTTTCTCGGCGGCCTGGCGCGAGCAACCGCGGAAGTGGCGCTGCTGCTCGATGCCGCCGGGAAGAAGCAGGTACTCATCGAAACTGTCGGCGTAGGCCAGGACGAAATCGATATCGTGCGGCTGGCGGACTGCGTGATCGTCATGCTCGTGCCTGGGCTGGGAGACGACATTCAGAACATGAAGGCAGGGTTGATGGAGATCGGCGACGTATTTGTTTTGAACAAGGCGGACCGCGAGGGAGCCGACCGTCTCGAGCAACAACTGGTCGCGATGCTTTCGCTGGTCATGCCGCGCGATGGCTGGCACCCGCCGGTGGTGCGCACGGTGGCCGCGGAGAACAAAGGCGTGGAAGGGCTCGCGGAGACGGTGGCGAAGTTTCGAATGCATTTTGAGGCCAGCGGGGAGCGCCAGCGAAAGCACGTGGAGCATTGGAAGAACAGATTGATCGAGCTGCTCGGATCGCGGCTTTTGGAGCGTGCGCTCGGCGGTGCCGGAGGAGAGGAGAGGTTGGCGGAGCTCGCGGGAGAAGTGGCGGACCGGAAGAAAGATCCGTTTACCGCCGTGAACGAGATTCTCAGGCGCAGCGGCCTTGCGAGCTAACGAGCTCGCGGCATTGCCGTTGGGGCAAGATGTAACGAGCGAAGTGGAGTTATATGGGCTTTAGCCGCGATTCCCAGGGAGAAAATGAGAATGGCAATAAAGAAGCCGAAAAAGACAAAGAGCGCCAAGGCCGATGATAGGGCGACAATCGGCATCATCGGCGGCAGCGGACTTTATGAGATGAACGGGTTGACGAACACGCGGGAGATACGCGTCAAAACGCCCTTCGGTGATCCTTCCGACGCGATGGTGCTCGGCACGCTGGAAGGGAAACGCGTGGCGTTCCTCGCGCGGCACGGCCGCGGACACCGCATTCTGCCCAGCGAAATCAAAAGTTGCTGCGCGTAGAGCGCATCATTTCCGTGAGCGCGGTCGGTTCGCTGAAAGAAGACTTGCAGCCGGGGGAATTTCTCGTTCCCGACCAGTTTTTTGACCGGACCAAGAACCGCGCCTGCACCTTTTTCGGTGATGGAATCGTCGCGCACGTGGGCTTCGCGCACCCGACGTGCGGAGTGTTGTCGAGCGTGCTCGCCGACGCCTGCGTCCACGAAGCCGTGAAGGTGCACCGGCGCGGCACGTATGTCTGCATCGAAGGGCCGCAATTCTCGACGCTTGCGGAAGCGCAGGTAAATCGGGAATTGCGATTCGAAGTCATCGGCATGACCAACTTGACGGAAGCGAAGCTGGCGCGCGAAGCGGAGATCTGCTATGCCGCGATCGCGATGATCACGGACTTCGACTGCTGGCATCCGGAGCATGAATCGGTGACGGCTTCGCAAATTATGGCCACGCTGGTGCAAAATGCGGAAAATGCGCAAAAGGTTCTGCGAACTGCGGTTCGCGAGATGCCCGCGAGCCGGTCATGCAAGTGTGGAGCGGCGCTGCAGCATGCGCTGGTCACGAACTTGAAGATTGTTCCGAGAGCAACTAAGAAGCGGCTCGCCGCCATTCTCAGAAAATATATTTCCTAGGAGAAATTCGTGTCCCTACTCGTTGTGGGTTCCGTGGCGTTCGACGCGGTGGAAAGCCCTTACGGAAAAGTGGAACGGACCGTCGGCGGCGCAGCGACGTATTTCGCCGTGGCTGCCAGCTTCTTCGCTCCCGTAAGTCTCGTCGGCATCGTGGGCGACGATTTCACCCAGGAGGACGAGAAAATCTTTCACGGCCGGCAAATCGACACGGACGGCCTGGAGAGAGCCACGGGCAAGACCTTCTTCTGGGCCGGGCGTTATTCCCAGAACTTGAACGAGCGCGTAACGCTGGGAACGGAACTGAATGTGTTCGCGGAATTCAAGCCGCGCTTGCCGGAAAAGTACCGCGCGTCAAAGTACGTTTTCCTGGCAAATATCGCTCCGGATTTGCAGCGGGACGTCCTGCACCAGGTGAAGAAGCGCCCCAAGCTCGCGGCCCTGGACACCATGAACTACTGGATCGAGCGGTCGAACGCGGAACTGCGGGAGACGCTGAAACACGTGGATATCCTGATGATTAACGATTCGGAGACGCGCCAGCTTTCCAATGAGCACAATTTGCTGCGCGCCGCGAAACACATCTTCAAGATGGGCCCTTCGACGCTGGTGGTGAAACGCGGCGAGCACGGGGCCATGATGGTGGACAAACATGGCGTCTTCTGTGTGCCGGCGTTTCCGCTCGAAGAACCGCACGATCCCACCGGTGCCGGGGACAGTTTCGCAGGCGGCTTCATGGGCTACCTGGCGGGTTGCGGTGATAAAAGTGACGCTTCGCTGCGCCGCGCCATGGTTTACGGCTCGGTGCTGGGGAGCTTTACTGTCGAGAAATTCGGCCTGGATCGGCTTCGCCACCTAAAGCGCGACGAGATACACGCTAGGGCACGCCACTTCGCGAAATTGACGCAATTCAAATTGTAAATCGCTAGAATTTCGTTCAGGCGCGCGATGGGGCGCCGGGCCGATGCTCTCTCTCCAGGAAATATTCTTGCGATTGGCGGTAGCGGCGGCGCTCGGCGCGATCATCGGCATTGAACGCGTTGTTCGCCGTCGTCCTGCCGGGATTCGCACCAGCCTCTTTGTATGTTTGGCTACTGCGCTGTTTACCATTCTATCCGGCGAAATTGCGCACCGCCTTGGCGATACCAGCGGCACGCGAATCGCCTCTAATATCGTGCAGGGCATCGGTTTTCTTGGAGCGGGCGCCATTCTGCGCGGACCGGGGGGCGTCCTGGGGATGACCACTGCGGCGACGATCTTTGTGGAGGCCGCCATCGGTATGGCCGCTGGGGGAGGCCTTTACGCCGTCGCAGGCTATTCAACAGGCCTCGTGCTCTTTGGCTTGACGATCATCGGCTGGGCGGAGCAATACTTCAATTTGAAGTGCCGGCCTATGACTTTCCGGATCACCACGAGTCACGCGGATAGCGTCTCCACGGAAATACAGCGGCTGATGGCGAGCTTGAAAATTCCCATGCAGCATTTTCGCGTTTCGATGGCGGGCGCAACTTCTATCGTCGAATTCGAGGCGGATGTGACCCACAAGCAGCAAGAGGCGATTCTCGCTCAGCTCAATCGCCAGGGCGTGATCACCGAGGTGGCTCCCATCGAGGCCCATCAAGAATGAACGGAAGCAATGGAGCTCCGCGAAAACCAAAGGCGCTCGCCGCCGGTTCGCGGCTGGGAGTCTTCGCGCCGGCCTCTCCCGCGGATTCTGTTGCAATGATTGCTGGGCTCGCGGAGCTGAAGCGGCACGGTTTTCAAGTCGTCGCCAATCAGGACAGCAAAGCGGAAGGGTATTTTTCCGGTCCGTCGCTGGAGCGGACCAACGGTTTTCTTGGACCCCTGAATTCCGATCAGGTCGACGGACTTGTCGCCTTGCGCGGCGGCTACGGATCGAATTACCTTCTGGAATTCGAACTGGAGAAGAGCCTTGCGAATCTCAAGTGCGTGATTGGATTCAGCGACCTCACGACCCTGCAGATATTTCTGTGGCAGCGGTGTAACTGGGTAACCTTCTACGGTCCAATGGTTGCCGCCGGGCTCAACGCCGGTCCAGGTGCGCGCAAGGGCTATGAGGAGAGCTCATTTCTTCAGGCAGTGGGCAAAACGGAAGGCGGCTGGAAGCTGCGGCTGCGCGGTGAAGCAGTCCTTGCTGGTCAATCTATGGGCAGAGTTTTGGGCGGATGCATGACTCTGCTGGAGGCCACGATCGGAACGCCGTGGGAATTGGACACTAAGGATTCGATCCTGGTTCTCGAAGATCGCGCCATGAAGCCCTATCAGGTGGATCGCGTCCTGATGCATTTCAAACAAGCCGGTAAATTTGAAGGCGTGCGCGGGATTGTACTCGGAGATTTTCCTGAAAGCGAGCCGGCTGTGGCCGGAGCTCCCACCGTACGGGAAGTCTGCGCGCGAATTTTAAGGCCGCTCGGCGTCCCGGTCGTTTTCGGTGCACCAGTGGGGCATACCATGCGGCCCATGCTTACGATACCGCTGGGCATTAAGGCGCGCCTGGACGCAGATGCGGAAGGTACACTCGAGTTCCTGGAACCGGCGGTGGTGGCTTGAGCGAAACGAAGCACGTGCATGTAATCGGAATCGGCGGTTCGGCGATGGCGCCCTTGGCCGGGATGTTGCGCGAACGCGGCTTTCGCGTGACCGGGTCGGATTCTGGAGTCTACCCGCCGGCGTCAACGCTGCTCGAAAGTCTCAGCATTTCATTTTTCAACACGTTTGACGCCGCGCACTTGCAGCCCGCGCCAGACCTCGTGGTGATCGGGAATATCATCGCGCGCGGAAATCCCGAGCTGGAGGAAGTGCTGGACCGAAAGGTTCCGTATCGCTCGATGCCGGAGATTCTGGAGGAAGTCTTTCTCCCCGGGCGACATTCCATTGTCGTCAGCGGCACACATGGAAAGACCACCACGACGGCGATGCTGGCTTGGATTTTTCACGCTGCAGGCAAGCGGCCGAATTTTCTCGTGGGAGGCGTCGCGGAAAACTTTGGCAAGAGTTATGGGCTTGGCGGTGGAGAAGAGTTCATTCTTGAAGGCGACGAGTATGAAACCGCGTTTTGGGACCGCGGGCCCAAGTTTTTTCATTACCATCCCGATGATTTGATCATCACCTCGCTCGAATACGATCACGCCGACATTTATCCTGACTTTGAGACTTACCAGTTGGCTTTCCGCCGTCTGGTAAATCTTGTTCCGAGGCGCGGCCGTGCGGTCATCTGGGGCGACTCGGAAGATTCAGGACCGGCTTTGCGGCGCGCAGCAGAAAAGGCTTTCTGCCCGGTAGATACGTACGGCTTCAACGATGGGAATGATTGGGTGGCAAGCGGTTTCGCTATCGACGGCGAAACCATGCGGTTTCGGGCGGCTCATCATGGAAAATTGTTCGGAGAATTTGCGCTGGCCGCCACGGGACGGCATAACGTCTTAAACGCGATGGCGGCGCTCATCGTCGCTCAGGGACGCGGCATCCCAGCCGCGGAGATTGCCAAAGCGCTTGTGACCTTTCGCAGCGTGAAGCGCCGAATGGATGTGCAGGCCGAAATCGGGGGAGTTTTGGTGGTCGATGATTTCGCGCATCATCCGACGGCAGTGAAAGCGACGATCGAGGCCGCGCGCGCGCGCTGGCCCTTACGCCGGCTCTGGGCCATTCTCGAGCCGCGGTCAAATTCCATGCGCCGCAAAGTGTTTCAAGATGCCCTGCCGAAGGCGCTCGCCCTCGCTGACCGCGTCATTCTCGGCGGTGTTTTTCGCGCCCAGCAATTGGGCGGCGAGAATCGTCTTGACCCCGAGACCGTTGCGGAAAGTGTCCGGGCGCTTGGTAAAGACGCCCGCGTGCTTCCCAGCTCCGGCGCCATCGCGGAACATCTTGGTGCCGAAGCCAAACCGGGTGATCTTCTTCTCATCATGTCCAACGGCAGCTTTGATGGCTTGTGCGAGAAACTTCTGAAGAAACTTGGCACGGCTGTTCAACTTGCGGGCGAGGCGAAAACCCGGTGATCCTGACTCTGGGCCGGAGCACTCTGCGGATTTTGGCGTTCGTCTGCTTTCTGTTTCTTCCGCTGTCCAGCTCCTCCAGCAACGCCGCCATCCGATACGAAGTGTCGCTTGCACACCCGGAACAGCATCTCTTCCACGTTACGATGACCATTCCCAATGTCGCGCGCGAAGTCACTGTGAAAATGGCGGCATGGAACGCCCTCTATCAGATTCGCGACTTCAGCAGTCACGTCCAGAATGTTACGGCCCTTGCCGGTACAGAAATATCGTCCATCGAAAAGCTGGATAGGCAATCCTGGAGGGTAACGGGGAAGGGGACCATTGCGATCCGCTATGATAGCTATTGGGATGAAATCGGCCCGTTCGCATCGCAGCTTAATGGCGAGCACGCCTTTATCAATCCCGCGATGATCCTGATGTACGTCCCCGATCGCCGGTCGGAAGAGACCCTCCTCGAAATGCCGGATGTCCCCTACGAATGGCAGGTTGCTAGCCCTTCGCTCGCAGGCTTGTTACAGGTAAGCCGTGCCAGAGTGTTCACGATCACGGCAAAAACCTACGACGAGCTTGCGGACGGGCCCATTGAGATCGGAAAATTTCAGCAGTTTGACTTGCCAGGAGTATCGCCCCACGTCGAGGTCGTAATCCACGGAGGCAACTGGAAAAAGAAGCGGGTTGAGGAGGACTTGAAGCGCATCTGCCAGTACGAACTGAAGCTCATGGGCGGAGCTCCATTCGAACGCTACACGTTCATTCTCCACTTTGGCAAAAGGGCCGGCGGCGGTGGCATGGAGCACGCGAACTCGACCGCGATTGGCGTCTCTTCGGATGAATACTTGCCGGGCGTCGCGGCGCACGAATTCTTTCATCTGTGGAATGTGAAGCGCATCCGGCCAGCCTCGCTGGATCCCGTGGACTATACCAAGGAGCAATACACTCGCGCTCTGTGGTTTGCCGAAGGCGTCACGAACACATACGGTTCGTACACTCTCGTTCGAAGTGGCATCTGGAGCAAGGAGCAGTTCTACGCGGACCTCGGCGAACAGATCAGCGAGCTGGAAGGCCGCCCGGCAAATCGCTGGCAGAGCGCGGAGCAATCCAGCCTCGATGCCTGGCTGGAAAAATATCCTCTCTACAATCAGCCCGAATTCAGCGTCTCGTATTACACCAAAGGGCAGGTCCTGGGAGACTTGCTCGACATTCTCATTCGCGACCGCACCGACAATGCAAAGAGCCTGGACGATGTCTTGCGTTTGATGAATGCGAATTTTGCGAAGCAGGGGAAAACCTATCGAGACAGTCTGGACGTCCAACTGACCGCGGAGACCATTGCCGGCGGCACGTTCGAGGAGTTTTTCCGGAAATACGTGGCGGGCACGGACCCCTTCCCCTATCAGCAGATCCTGGCGTTGGCTGGCTTGGCTCTGCGAACCGTGGAACGCCGGCGGCCGGCGCTTGGCTTGTTCGCGGAGCATGATCCGAGCGGTCCTTTGGTCGTGAGCACGGTCGATGGCGAAGGCCCTGCGGCCCAGGCGGGATTGCGGGCCGGGGATGTCATCCTCAACTGGAATGGTGGCGAGGTGCCCAAACGCGTGGAGCACTGGCTTCAGGACCAAAAGGCGGGGGATCTACTGAAGCTGCTGGTTCGCCGGGATGACAATGAGATTTCGATCGAATTCCGGCTCGGGGAGATCAACGAGACCCTTTACGAGGTCATGGAGGTTTCACACGCCGCTGAAAAGGCGCGCCACATTCGGGAGGGGATGCTTCGCGGCGAGACCAGCGCCGTCGCCGTTCGTTAACGATGCGGTTGATTCCACGTTCTGCTTGACCAGCGGCGTGGGATTCGAGAAAGTTTTGCCTGCCCATGCTGCGAACTCTTTTCGTTGGCGTCTTCTTGTCTTTGTACATCCTGCTCGTCGGGCCGCCGCTGCTGGTCTATACCCTGATCACCCGCAATCCTGATCCGATTTACTGGGCGGGCGTGAAAGGCGTGATGTTTTTTGTCCGGGCCGTTGGCGTGCGGGTTCGCGTCCGGGGCCTCGAGCGTATCCCTCCGGATGTTTGCCTTTTTGTCGCGAATCATACGAGCTCAGCCGACGCGCCCGCAGTTGTTGGCGCCATTCCTCGAAGGATCGCCATTCTTCTGAAAGAATCACTTTTCAAATGGCCCATCGTGGGACAAGCCTTCTTGGCGGCACAATTCATCCCCGTTAATCGAAGCGCCCGCGAGTCGGCAATTTCCAGCGTCGAGAAGGCCACGGAAGCTCTCAAGGCCGGGCAGTCGTTTTTGATCTACCCTGAGGGCACGCGCAGTCCGGATGGCCGCCTGCAGGAATTCAAAAAAGGTGCGGTAATGATGGCGATTAAAGCGGGCGTGCCGATTGTGCCGATGGCCTGCTCGGGCGCTCACCACATCATGGAAAAAGGCTCACTGGTCATTCGAGCAGGCGATATCCTTGTCGAATTTCTCGAGCCGATCGACGCTTCCAAGTATTCGTTAGATGAGCGAGATGCGCTGAACGAACACGTCCACGACGTCATGGCGGCGGGCCTGCCCCCGGACCAGCGCCCACTTGGTTTTCCCGGGGCCGCAGCCGGAGCATCAGCATCCTGATCTGCCAGCTGTGCGCGCGTATTCTCAGCGCGACTTCAGCTTCTCTACTTCCGCTTCCAGCTCGCGAACACGCTTTTGCAGATCGGGCATTCGATTCAGTGCCGCCGCATTCTTCAGCCACTGCCGATGGTCCACGCAAGGGGTGCCCGAATAGTGAGTGTTTCCAGCGAGGTCGTGGGGTATGCCACTTTGGGCGGTGATCATCGTGCGGTCCCCGATAGTTATGTGTCCTCCCGAGCCGACTTGCCCGGCAAGAATGCAATCGCTGCCCACCTTCGTCGATCCGGCGAGCCCAACCTGGCCGCAAAGCAGGGTGTTGGCTCCAACGCGTGAGCCATGGCCAACGAGGACGAGGTCGTCGATTTTTACCCCGCGTGCGATGCGGGTTTCCCCAATAGTAGCCCGGTCGACGCAGGAGTTAGCCTGCACCTCGACGTCGTCCTCGAGCACAGCGGGGCCGGCCTGAAGCATTTTGTGCCAAGTGCCCTCTCTCTGTTTGGCAAAACCAAAGCCGTCGCCGCCAATCACCACGCCGTTCTGCAATATGACCCGGTTGCCAAGGCGGCAAAACTCGCGCACGACGGCGTGCGCGTGCGAGAAGAAATCATCGCCAATCTTCGCGCCGCGATAAATTGTAACGAAACTGTGCAGCACGGCGTTGCGCCCAATTTCGACGTCTTCGTCCACATAGCAGTACGGCCCAACATGCGCCCCGTCGCCAATCTTTGCGGTTTTCGCGATGATGGCTGTCGGATGAATCCCCGGCGCATAGGGCGGCGACTGATAGAAAAGCTCGATCGCCTGTGCAAATGCCAAATAGGGATTGCCGGAGCGCAGCGCCGAAAGCGCCGGCAGCGACGCCTCCCGCTCCAGGGTAATTCCTTCTTCGACGAGGACCGCCGAGGCGCGCGTCGTCTTCAGCAGCGGAAAGTAGCGCCGATTGGCAAGGAACGTAATCTGCCCCGCTTCGGCATGCTCGATTCCCGCTACCCCGCGAATCTCGAGTTCCGGTGGACCTTCCAAACGGCATCCCAATTTCTGCGCAACTTCGGCAAGTTTCATGAAGGGGCTCCTCAATTCTTTTTGGGCTGTCTGCGAGTCTCGCACAGGCCAAAGAGGGAAGTACAGCCGGGCTGTCGGCCTATTCGTTGAAAAGGCGGGGCTGCGAAGCCGCGGCAGCAGCGGCGGCCGGCTTCCGGCGCGCGATGCCCACGACCCCGAGAACGGTCACTTCAGAGAGGGCGGCACGCGGAACAAAGATACGGTCCGTGGAGGAGTTTAGGTCCGGCGATGTGATTTGCAGCCCGTTATCCAGCAGCGAAAGCAGATCGTTCGGGACGACGCCTTCCAGCGTTTCTCCGTCGTTATAGCGCAATTTCACCCACAATCCGTCGAGCTTTGGCCGGCTCAGGAACGCCTTGCGCTCCGGTTCGAACTCGTCGGAAAACTCACGCACGAAATAGATGGATCGCACTCGAGCCAGCGGAACCTCGACGTGTTCCCCATCGGGGGTCAGCAGATCGAGGGGATCAGTCTGCCCCAGTTGCCCGGGATTCAGGTAGCCGCGCAAGGGCTTCTTGTCGGCGAGCACAACGATAACCTTCTTGTGCGTTGAGGCTGGGGCTCTATTTTTCAATTTTCCGCGTTTCCCGGTCTTAGAATGCCCAGATTTGCGAATCGGCAAAATGTATGTTATGTTAAGTGCGTTTTTCCTGTCAACTCATTGTTTTCATTAGGGTTAGGGCCCCGGAGCACCGCCCTTTGACCGATAAAAAGAGCATCCTCAAATCGGCCTCGATCA